>WJXF01000022.1_pt1 | contig 93920 bp, 71 predicted proteins | sample 9263211 | NCBI WGS metagenome assembly WJXF01 (sample SAMN12697362, study PRJNA563984) | aquatic metagenome | isolation source: water sample from a prawn hatchery tank treated with erythromycin, plated on... | place: Australia | collected 2018-10-17
CTTAGAGCTAGGCGGCCACATGGCGTCTTTCCAGTCTTCTGCTGCATTCTACGAAGTATGTTTCAACCACTTCTTCCGCGCTCCAAACGAGACGGACGGTGGCGATCTAGTATACTACCAAGGTCACATCTCACCAGGTATCTACTCTCGTGCATTCGTTGAAGGTCGTCTAACTGAAGAGCAGCTAGATAACTTCCGTCAAGAAGTAGACGGTAAAGGTATTCCATCATACCCGCACCCTAAACTGATGCCTGAGTTCTGGCAGTTCCCAACAGTTTCTATGGGTCTAGGTCCTATTTCTGCGATCTACCAAGCGCGTTTCCTTAAGTACCTAGACGGTCGTGGTATGAAAGATACGTCGGCTCAGCGTGTATACGCGTTCCTAGGTGACGGTGAGATGGATGAGCCAGAATCACGTGGTTCACTATCTTTCGCTGCGCGTGAGAAGCTAGACAACCTATGTTTCCTAGTTAACTGTAACCTACAGCGTCTAGATGGCCCTGTAATGGGTAACGGTAGCATCATCCAAGAGCTAGAAGGCCTATTCAAAGGTGCTGGCTGGAATGTTGTTAAAGTTATCTGGGGTAGCAACTGGGATGCACTACTTGCTAAAGATACGTCTGGCAAGCTTCTACAGCTAATGAACGAAACTGTAGATGGTGACTACCAAACATTCAAATCTAAAGACGGTGCTTACGTACGTGAACACTTCTTTGGTAAGTACCCAGAGACAGCTGCACTAGTTGCAGACATGACTGATGACGAAATCTTCGCACTTAAGCGTGGTGGTCACGAGTCTTCTAAGCTGTACGCAGCATACAAAAACGCGGCAGAAACTAAAGGTCGTCCAACAGTAATCCTAGCTAAGACTGTTAAAGGTTACGGCATGGGTGAAGCGGCTGAAGGTAAGAATATCGCGCACCAAGTTAAGAAGATGGACATGACTCACGTACTACACCTACGTGATCGTCTAGGTCTTCAAGACATCCTAACTGACGAAGCGGTTAAAGAGCTTCCGTACCTGAAACTTGAAGAAGGTTCTGCGGAATACGAATACCTACACGCTCGTCGTAAAGAACTAAAAGGTTACACGCCACAGCGTCTACCTAAGTTCACTCAAGAATTCAAAGTACCTGAGCTAGAAGAGTTCGCACCGCTACTAAGTGAGCAAAAGCGTGATATCTCTACAACTATGGCTTACGTTCGTACTCTTAACATCCTGCTTAAGAACAAGAACATTGGTAAGAACATCGTTCCTATCATTTGTGACGAAGCACGTACGTTCGGTATGGAAGGTCTATTCCGTCAGATCGGTATCTACAACCCGCACGGCCAGGAATACACACCAGAAGATAAAGGCATTGTTTCTTACTACAAAGAAGCAACATCTGGTCAGGTACTACAAGAAGGTATCAACGAGCTAGGCTCTATGGCATCTTGGGTTGCTGCTGCTACTTCTTACAGCACAAACGATCTGCCAATGATCCCGTTCTACATCTACTACTCTATGTTCGGTTTCCAACGTGTTGGCGACATGGCGTGGATGGCTGGTGACCAACAAGCTCGTGGTTTCCTACTAGGTGCTACTGCTGGTCGTACAACGCTAAACGGTGAAGGTCTACAGCACGAAGATGGTCACTCGCACATCATGGCGAACACAGTACCTAACTGTATCTCTTACGATCCAACATTCGCATACGAAGTTGCAGTTATCATGCAAGACGGTATCCGTCGCATGTACGGTGAGAACCAAGAGAACGTGTTCTACTACCTAACTGTGATGAACGAAAACTACGCAATGCCAGCAATGCCAGAAGGCGCTGAAGAAGGCATCCGTAAGGGTATCTACAAGCTTGAGTCTTACGCAGGTGACAAGTCTAAAGTTCAGCTAATGGGCTCTGGTACTATCATGAACGAAGTACGTAAAGCAGCGACTATCCTAAGTGAAGAGTACGGCATCGCTTCTGACGTGTTCTCTGTAACGTCGTTCAACGAGCTAACTCGTGACGGTCAAGACGCAGAGCGTTACAACATGCTTCACCCAGAAGGCGAAGCAAAAGTACCTTACATTGCACAAGTAATGGGTACTGAGCCAGCTATCGCAGCGACTGACTACATGAAGAACTACTCTGAGCAAGTTCGCGCGTTCATGCCTTCTGAGTCATACAAAGTGCTGGGTACAGATGGTTACGGCCGTTCTGATAGCCGTGAGAACCTACGTCGTCACTTCGAAGTTAACGCAGGCTACGTAGTAGTTGCAGCGCTAACTGAACTAGCTAAGCGTGGTGATGTTGAGAAGTCAGTAGTAACTGAAGCTATTGCTAAGTTCGACATCGACACTGAAAAAACTAACCCGCTATACGCTTAATTAAGAAGGTAAATAAGAAATGGCAATCGAAATTAATGTACCAGACATCGGTGCGGATGAGGTTGAAGTTACTGAAATTCTTGTAAGCGTTGGCGACAAGGTTGAAGAAGAGCAGTCTCTTATCACAGTTGAAGGCGATAAAGCTTCTATGGAAGTTCCTGCTTCTCAAGCGGGTATCGTTAAAGAAATCAAAGTTACGGAAGGTGACTCTGTTTCTACTGGTTCTCTAATCATGATTTTCGAAGCCGAGGGTGCAGCTGACGCTGCACCTGCTCCTGCGGCAGAAGCAGCTCCAGCAGCGGCTCCAGCTCCAGCAGCAGCGGCAGAGCTTAAAGAAGTTCACGTACCAGATATCGGTGGCGATGAAGTTGAAGTGACTGAAATCATGGTTGCAGTTGGCGACAGCATTGAAGAAGAGCAATCTCTTCTAACGGTTGAAGGCGACAAAGCTTCTATGGAAGTACCTGCACCATTCGCAGGTACGCTAAAAGAGATCAAAGTAGCAGCAGGCGATAAAGTTACGACTGGCTCTTTAATCATGGTATTCGAAGTAGCAGGCTCTGGCGCTCCAGCGGCACCTGCAGCAGTAGAAGCTCCAGTGGCAGCGGCTCCAGCAGCATCAGCAGCGAAAGAAGTTAACGTTCCTGATATCGGCGGTGACGAAGTTGAAGTAACTGAGATCATGGTTGCAGTTGGCGATACAGTGGAAGAAGAGCAATCTCTAATCACTGTTGAAGGTGACAAAGCTTCAATGGAAGTTCCTGCTCCGTTTGCTGGTACGGTAAAAGAGATCAAGATTGCAGCAGGCGACAAAGTGTCGACTGGCTCGCTAATCATGGTCTTCGAAGTGGCGGGTGCAGCACCTGCTCCAGCAGCAGCCCCTGCTCAAGCGGCGGCACCTGCAGCAGCTCCAGCTCCTAAAGCAGAAGCTCCAGCGGCACCTGCAGCAACAGGTGATTTCCAAGAGAACAATGAGTACGCACACGCTTCTCCAGTTGTTCGTCGTCTAGCTCGTGAGTTTGGCGTTAACCTTTCTAAGGTTAAAGGTACTGGTCGTAAGAGCCGTATCCTAAAAGAAGACGTACAGTCTTACGTTAAAGATGCCCTTAAGCGTCTTGAGTCTGGCGCAGGTGCTGCGGCGTCTGGTAAAGGCGACGGCGCGGCTCTTGGCTTACTACCTTGGCCAAAAGTGGACTTCAGCAAGTTTGGCGAAACTGAAGTGCAGAAGCTTTCTAAGATCAAGAAGATCTCTGGTGCTAACCTGCACCGTAACTGGGTAATGATCCCTCACGTTACACAGTGGGATAACGCTGACATCACTGAGCTAGAAGCATTCCGTAAAGAGCAGAACGCTATCGAAGCGAAGAAAGACACGGGTATGAAGATCACGCCACTAGTGTTCATCATGAAAGCTGCAGCGAAAGCGCTAGAAGCCTTCCCAGCGTTCAACTCTTCTCTATCTGAAGATGGCGAAAGCATCATTCTGAAGAAATACGTGAACATCGGTATCGCAGTCGATACGCCTAACGGTCTAGTTGTTCCTGTGTTTAAAGATGTGAACAAGAAAGGCATCTACGAGCTATCTGAAGAGCTAATGGCTATTTCTAAGAAAGCACGTGCTGGTAAGCTAACTGCTGGTGATATGCAAGGCGGTTGTTTCACAATCTCTAGCCTTGGTGGTATCGGCGGTACTGCGTTTACACCAATCGTAAATGCTCCAGAAGTTGGTATCCTAGGTGTGTCTAAGTCTGAAATGAAGCCAGTGTGGAACGGTAAAGAGTTCGAACCACGTCTACAGCTTCCACTATCTCTATCATATGATCACCGTGTGATTGATGGTGCTGAAGGTGCTCGCTTCATCACGTTCTTGAACGCAGCGCTATCAGACATTCGTCGTCTAGTTCTTTAATTAAAGATTAGATGATTTAGAGGCGGCATTAGAGCCGCCTCTACTACTAATAATTATCAAACAATTTGATTGCAGACCTTAGAGTGAATAAGGTTTTCTCAAACGAATTGTTGTCTAGCTCACAGGCTAAATTGATTTACTTTTCACACCATTAACATCTCTGTAAACTGATGGCGGTCTGAAAACAACTGTTTAAAATAAACTGACTTGAACATATAGAATCAATACCCACTCAGCCTGTTAGGGATAATGACTACAAGAGGTCAAAATGAGCAAAGAAATTAAAGCCCAAGTTGTAGTACTTGGTGCAGGTCCTGCTGGTTACTCTGCCGCTTTCCGTTGTGCAGACTTAGGTCTAGAAACGGTTCTTATCGAGCGTTACAGCACTCTTGGTGGTGTGTGTCTAAACGTGGGTTGTATCCCATCTAAAGCACTACTTCACGTATCTAAAGTTATCGAAGAAGCAAAAGCACTTGCTGACCACGGTATCGTATTTGGTGAACCTCAAACGGATATCGACAAGATCCGTAAGTGGAAAGAGAAAGTAATTAACCAACTAACTGGCGGTCTTGGCGGTATGGCTAAGATGCGTAAAGTTAACGTGGTTAACGGTTTTGGTAAATTCACTGGTCCTAACACTATCGAAGTGGAAGGCGAAGAAGGCAAAACTGTTGTTAACTTTGACAACGCTATCGTTGCAGCGGGCTCTCGCCCAATCAAGCTACCATTTATCCCACATGAAGACCCACGTATTTGGGACTCAACTGACGCTCTAGAGCTGAAGGAAGTTCCAGGAAAACTTCTAATCATGGGTGGTGGTATCATCGGTCTAGAAATGGGTACGGTTTACCACTCTCTAGGTTCTCAAATCGATGTTGTTGAAATGTTCGACCAAGTTATCCCTGCTGCGGATAAAGATATCGTGAAGGTTTACACTAAGCGTATCAAGAACAAGTTCAACCTAATGCTTGAAACGAAAGTAACAGCAGTTGAAGCGAAAGAAGACGGTATCTACGTTTCAATGGAAGGCAAGAAAGCACCAGCAGAAGCTGAGCGCTACGATGCTGTTCTAGTTGCTATCGGTCGTGTGCCAAATGGTCAACTTCTTGATGCAGAAAAAGCGGGTCTAGAAGTAGACGAGCGCGGTTTCATCAACGTTGATAAGCAAATGCGTACTAACGTTCCTCACATCTTTGCTATCGGTGATATCGTTGGTCAACCAATGCTTGCTCACAAAGGTGTGCATGAAGGTCACGTTGCTGCTGAAGTTATTGCTGGTAAGAAGCACTACTTCGACCCTAAAGTTATTCCTTCAATTGCTTACACTGAGCCAGAAGTGGCATGGGTTGGTAAGACTGAGAAAGAAGCAAAAGCGGAAGGCATCAACTACGAAACGGCTACATTCCCATGGGCAGCTTCAGGTCGTGCAATCGCGTCTGACTGTGCAGACGGTATGACTAAGCTCATCTTCGACAAAGACACTCATCGTGTAATTGGTGGTGCTATTGTTGGTACTAACGGTGGTGAACTACTTGGTGAAATCGGTCTAGCGATCGAGATGGGCTGTGATGCTGAAGATATCGCACTAACAATCCATGCTCACCCAACTCTACACGAGTCAGTAGGTCTAGCGGCGGAAGTGTTTGAAGGTACAATCACTGACCTTCCAAACCCTAAAGCGAAAAAGAAGAAGTAATCCACTCTTCTAGCTGAATCTAAAAACCGCTGAGCTCTCTCAGCGGTTTTTTTATGCTCTGCATACAACAAAGCCTGCTCGTTGAGCAGGCTTTGTCTTCGTGTGCGTCAGGCTTTTAGGTTACGCGTTTTTCGCGTGCTTGTAGATGCACAGCATGTCTAAGTAGCTTTCAGTTAGCTTCTTCATGCCGTCTTCATCTTGAGTACGGTTTGCTTGCACAAACAGTGAGTAGAAGATACCGTGGAACAGAGTCGCTAGTTCAGCAGGCTCATGCTCTTCACATACCTCACCACGTTCAATTGCCTTAACAAACATATTCTGAACCAAGAGTTGGTTAGTACGGTTTGTTGAAACAAACAGTGGCCATACTTCATCACGAGTTGAGGCACTCCACTCGAACCACACTTTAAGCCAGTGGCAATCGTTAAGTACCAGTTCAACCATTGCTGAAGTTAGGTTATTTAGGTTTTCTTTCGCATGAATATCTAAGTCGATATTGTCTGATAGGAAGTTCGAGAATTGACGAACAACGTAGTTTAGTACGTCATCAACCAAATCTTCACGAGTTGGGAAGTAGTTGAAGACAGTTGCAACAGAAACTTGCGCAATTTCTGCAATGTCAGCATGACCACCGCGGCCGATGCCACGACGAGCGAACACTTCTAGTGCGATTTCCATTAGTTGCTGTTTTCGTTTTTGCGGTGAAAGACGCGTGCGCGGTCTTTTAGCAATTGAGTCCATAATTAATTTCCTTGCCAAATGAGTTGTTTATATTTGTTTGGGCTTTTTGCCCTATTTATTAATTTATAATTTGCTGACGCCCTATGAGTGTAATGGTGCATATAGTTAAGGTCAACGGTTTCAGTCTATTTTATAATCACTTTTGTTAATATCGTGCTAAAGATCAATAAGAAATAATCCTGTGTTTCATGAATTATTTAGGCAAACGTTTTTCCTTGGCGCATGCTGGTGGTAAACTACGCGCCTAAATCTTGAGTGACTATAATTACGCTCTATACAGCTAACGTGAAAAACGAGATTGGTATGAAACATACAGTAGAAGTAATGATTTCTGAGCAGGAAGTCAGTGAACGAGTTAAAGAGCTAGGCAAGCAAATTAGCGAGCACTACAAGGGCAGCGAAGATGTGGTTCTAGTGGGGCTTCTGCGTGGATCATTTGTCTTTATGGCTGACTTAGCGCGTGCCATCGACCTGACTCACCAAGTGGATTTCATGACCGCTTCTAGCTACGGCAATACAATGGAAAGCTCGCGAGATGTTCGCATCTTGAAAGATCTCGATGATGATATTAAAGGCAAAGATGTCCTGCTCGTAGAAGACATTATCGATACAGGTAACACTTTGAACAAAGTAAAAGAGATTCTGAGTCTTCGTGAGCCTAAGTCGATTGAAATCTGTACGCTACTAGACAAGCCTTCTCGTCGTGAAGTTGCGGTTGATGTGAAGTGGATTGGTTTTGAAATTCCAGATGAATTCGTTGTTGGTGTCGGTATCGACTACGCACAAAAATACCGTCACTTGCCTTACATTGGTAAAGTAGTTCCTCAAGAGTAACTCAACTCTTAAAGCTAGATACAGTAAAACGCCCGCTAAGTTAGCGGGCGTTTTTTATTGAATAGAGAATAGGTAGTCTCTTAGCGACACAGAAGCTTGTGTTGCGGATTGAGGACGCTTTCCATCGCTTTTTGGTAAGAGCTTTCGACGCTTTCACGAGAATTAGAACGAGCGCCTAAGTACTCTAACTTACCATCACCGATGCCATAGACCACGCCATGAATCTCAATATCTTGTCCACGTTCCCAAGCGTTTTGCATAATGGTTGAGTTAGCAAGATTATAAACCTGCTCAACGACATTGATTTCGCCGAGTTTGTCCGCGCGATCTTGTTCAGGCATGGTTTCTAGGTAATCACGATGCTTGAAATACAAATCGCGAATATGCAGTAACCAGTTGTTGATCAAGCCTAGCTGAGGGTTATCAATTGCCGCTTTTACGCCCCCGCAGCCATAGTGGCCACAGACAATGACATGTTTTACTTTAAGAACGTCTACTGCGTACTGCACGACCGATAGGCAGTTAAGGTCGGTATGGATAACTTGGTTTGCGACGTTACGGTGAACAAACAGTTCGCCTGAGTAGAGCCCAGTCAAGCGTTCTGCAGGTACTCGACTGTCTGAACAACCAATCCATAAAAAGCCAGGGCTTTGTCCTTCTTCCAATTTGGCAAAGTATTCAGGGCGTTCCGCCTTGATTGACTCGGACCATTTCGAATTGTTCTCAAATAACTGTTTAATTTCCGGCATCTTACTCACGACCCTTAATAAAATCTTGCATCACTATACACAATGTTACAATTTCCTTCCCGTCAAAATTGGGTAAAACGGTACTCATCTGACGTGTTTGATCGCTAAAAATCATAAACTTAGTCACTATCCTAACTAATGGTTATAACCTATGAGTGATGAGATGTAATTAACACTTATCTCTTTCAAGTAACATTTGTTAAGGTGATGGAGTTAGCTACATTTCGCAGCAAGTTTATTACATTTCGCGTGATATTTGGCTACAAAAACTAAGGTTATTTTTTTAACTTCTCTTAATAACCAGAATAACCTAAAACCAGTATGTTGTGACTAGGCCCAAATCAAATCTCTGTTGCTCTCTGTCGAGCAGCCGAAACCTTTTGGGCTATGACGTGTTAGACATGGAGTAACGTTTTGTTTGTTAGTCGTTTTGAAGATATGAATCTCAAAGGAGATTTATTTGGTGGTGTCACCACGGCTATTATCTCGTTGCCTTTGGCGCTAGCCTTTGGCGTGGCTTCCGGTGCAGGAGCTGAAGCGGGTTTGTGGGGCGCGATCATGGTCGGTCTGTTCGCTGCTCTGTTTGGTGGGTCAAACACATTAATCTCTGAGCCTACAGGTCCAATGACGGTTATCATGACCGCGGTGTTGACTAGCATGATGGCTAAATACCCTGAAACAGGGATGGCGATGACCTTTACTGTCGTCATGATGGCCGGGGCATTTCAGGTTTTATTAGGGACACTAAAGTTAGGAAAGTACGTAACTTTGATGCCATATAGCGTGATATCTGGCTTTATGTCAGGAATTGGCGTTATTTTAATTATACTGCAAATATCACCACTACTTGGGCAAGCAGCCCCTGCTGGTGGCGTTATGGGAACCCTGTCAGCGATCCCCGAGATTGTCGCTAACATGAAGTTTAGCGAGCTGTTTTTAGGCTTGTTAACGCTTGGTATTCTATTTTTCTTCCCCAAAAAGTATCGCCGCTATGTACCTGCACAGTTGGTCGCTTTGGTCGCGGTTACCTTACTCTCGGTCATCATCTTCGATACAGAGTCTATTCGTCGCATAGGTGAAATTCCAGCAGGTCTGCCATCACTGGTGATCCCGCATATCGATGCTGCGATGTTTACCGAGATGGTCATTGATGCCTTGGTGCTTGGCACACTGGGCTGTATTGATACCTTGTTGACTGCGGTAATTGGTGACTCTTTGACACGTAAAGAGCACGACTCCGACAAAGAGCTGCGCGGGCAGGGGCTAGCAAATATCATCTCTGGTCTATTTGGCGCTTTACCGGGAGCAGGTGCGACCATGGGAACAGTCACCAATATTCAAGTCGGTGCTCGCTCTCCTCTATCTGGCGTGGTTCGTGCCTTAATGCTTGCTTTGGTGGTACTGGTTGCCGGTGGGCTAACAGAACCTATCCCAATGGCTGTACTAGCCGGTATTGCGGTGTACGTAGGCTTTAATATCCTAGACTGGAGTTTTATCCAACGTGCTCACAAGGTTAGCTTTGCGGGCATGGCCGTGATGTACGGCGTAATGCTGCTGACGGTATTCGTTGATTTGATTGTAGCGGTTGGCCTTGGTGTATTTATCTCAAATATCATCATCATTGAACGTTTAAGTCGCGAACAAGCTCGTCAGGTTAAAGCCATCAGTGACGCGGATGAAGATGATGTGCCGTTGACTGATAGCGAGCGTGGATTATTGGATATGGCGAATGGCAAGGTGTTGTTCTTCTATCTTTCTGGGCCAATGATCTTCAGTGTTTCAAAAGCGATATCTCGTCAACATACCAGCATTTCAGATTATGAAGTGATGATCTTAGACCTGACTGATGTGCCTATGATTGATGTGACGGTTGGCTTGGCACTTGAGAATGCGATTAAAGATGCACTCGATGCCAATTGCCAGGTTTATCTGCTGTGCCCGAATGAAAAAACTCGCCAGCAGTTAGAGAAATTCCACGTAATAGACTTAGTTCCTCAAGACAATACCTTCAAGTTCCGTTACGAAGCGCTTAGAGCTGCAGTCAAGCACGTTGATACCGATGAGCATCAGTTAGAAGCTGTATAAGCAACGATTTATATTAAATATTTGACGCCACTAGAGGAAACTCTAGTGGCGTTTTTTATTTCGATAAAGTTCATTTCTAAAATATTCGAAAGGTTTAATTGTAATCATCGTTATTCAACGATAAACTGATTTACAAATAAGATGTAGCAATGGCAACCGTAAATAATATGTATGCATTAGAAATTGAGCAGCTGCGTAAAACTTATGCTGGTGGGTTTGAAGCGCTTAAAGGCATTAGTTTAAATGTCGCCAAAGGGGATTTTTACGCCTTGCTTGGGCCAAACGGAGCCGGTAAGTCCACCACTATAGGTGTGATCTCTTCGCTAGTAAACAAGACTTCAGGCCAGGTTAAGGTGTTTGGCTATGGCATCGACAAAGATTTAGAGCTAGCTAAGCAAAATCTTGGCTTAGTGCCGCAAGAATTTAACTTTAACCAATTTGAAACCGTCGAACAGATTGTTTTGCAACAAGCGGGTTACTACGGCGTTCCTAAACAACTCGCTAAAGAAAGAGCTCAAAAGTATCTAACTAAGCTTGATCTTTGGGAGAAACGTAGCGAACGTGCAAGAAACCTTTCTGGTGGTATGAAGCGCCGTTTGATGATTGCGCGCGCGCTCATGCATGAACCTCAACTGCTTATTCTCGATGAGCCGACCGCTGGTGTTGATATCGAATTGCGTCGCTCAATGTGGGAGTTTTTGAAAGAGATTAACTCACAGCAAGGTATCACCATCATCTTAACTACCCACTACCTAGAAGAAGCGGAAATGCTGTGTCGTAACATCGGCATCATCAATAAAGGTGAGCTGATTGAAAACACCACGATGAAGGATCTGCTCGGTAAACTTCATGTTGAGACCTTTATTCTCGACTTAGCGGAAGGTAGCTCAGAACCACAATTATCTGGGGTAAATAACCAGACATTTGCTAACGGATCTTTGGAAATTGAGATTGAAAAGACGCAAGGTTTAAATGCGATCTTTACCCAACTTACCGAGCAAGGTGTTCAAGTCTTGTCTATGCGCAACAAAGCGAACCGTTTAGAAGAACTGTTCGTCAGTATTGTTAGAGAAGGAGAGCAGTAGGATGTATCAGCTATATTGGACAGCTTTTTGTAGTCTGCTGACAAAAGAGGTGAATCGATTTACTCGAATTTGGGTTCAGACCTTAGTTCCGCCTGCGATTACGATGACACTGTACTTCATTATTTTCGGTAGCCTTATCGGCTCGCGTATCGGTGAGATGAACGGCTTTAGTTATATGGAGTATATTGTGCCGGGTTTGATTATGATGTCAGTGATCACCAACTCATACTCCAACGTCGCGTCGTCATTCTTCAGTGCCAAATTCCAGAAGAACATTGAAGAGTTGCTCGTTGCACCTGTACCAAACTATGTGATCATTCTTGGCTTTGTTATGGGGGGCGTAGTGCGCGGCTTGCTTGTTGGCACCATCGTTACCTTCGTCTCGCTTTTCTTTGTTGATCTTCAGGTCGATCATTGGGGCATTATTATTGCGACGGTATTTATGACCTCGGTCGTGTTCTCGCTCGGTGGCTTGATCAATGCTGTGTATGCCAAGACCTTTGATGATATTTCGATCATCCCGACATTTGTTTTGACACCTCTGACATACTTGGGTGGCGTGTTTTACTCAATTAGCTTGTTGCCTGAGTTTTGGCAAGGTGTGTCTAAGATCAATCCGATCGTCTACATGGTCAATGCCTTCCGTTACGGTTTTTTAGGGGTATCTGATGTCGGTATTGTGACTTCGTTTAGCGTGCTGGGTGTGTTTGTCGTTGCTTTGTATGCGGTAGCCCATTACCTAGTGACTCGCGGAATAGGGTTGCGTAGCTAGCAGTTTGCTGGGAACGGACTTCGTCCTATGGAGAGCGGGAGCGCTTCGCTTTTGGAAAACGGGATTGGGCCTCTCCCTTCGGGAATACGAAGGTTGATTGTCTAAGGAATTCAATCAATCTTAGTTATCCAGTTATCCAGTTATCCAGTTATCCAGTTATCCAGTTATCCAAACAAAAAAGGCTTGGTGTAATGCACCAAGCCTTTAATTTTTCGCTTCTGCTTCTCGCTATTCTGCGCTTTCTGATGGCGCTTCAGCGGTTTCTTCTTCTTTTGATTCAACCACCATTTCGACAACTTGGTTATCGATCAGGCGAGCTTTACCTAAGAAAGCAGACATTAAAATGACCGCTTGAGTGGTATCGGCAGTGATCGCTTGCAGGGTGCGGGCATCGCGAATAAAGATCTCATCAGGCTGCAGGCCTGCTGCGCGTAGCTGATCATTCGCATCTTCAATCACAGATGCGTAGTCATCGCGTCCGCCTCGCATAGCGCTGCTAATCCAACGCATAGTACGAGCTAACACTGGAGCACGCTGACGCTCATCAATGGTCAGAAGGCCGTTACGTGAGCTCATTGCTAAGCCATCCATTTCACGCACTGTCGGCACGCCGATGATTTCGATATCCATAGCCAAGTCTTCGGTCATTTTGCGAATTACGGCTAGCTGTTGGAAGTCTTTCTCACCAAAGCAAGCGACATCAGGCTGAACAATACTGAAAAGCTTGCTCACTACGGTGGCAACACCACGGAAGTGACCTGGGCGAGAGGCACCTTCAAGGATGTTAGATAGACCCGGAACCTCCACAGAGGTTTGATTCTCTACCCCGTTTGGATAGATGATTTCAGGCGTCGGAGTAAAGACAACTTCAACACCTTCACCGCCTAGTTTGGCAAGATCATCTTCCAAGGTGCGAGGGTAGTTATTTAGATCGTCCGCACGGTCAAACTGCATTGGGTTAACAAAGATGCTCACCACAACAATGTCGGCGTGCTCACGTGCTTTACGAACTAAGGTTAAGTGACCTTCGTGCAGGTTGCCCATGGTTGGAACAAAAGCCACCTTGCGTCCATCTCGCTTGTACTGCTTAATCTGCTCTCTAAGAGCGGCAATTTCAGCAAAAGTTTGCATGACTATAATCCTTACGCGATGGTATGTGCGTCGCCAGGGAAAGCTCCGCTTTCGACGTCTTCCTTGTATTTAGCTACAGCTTTACGCATGTCGCCAGTTTCAGCAAGGAAGTTTTTCGAGAATTTTGGCATGTAGTTCGCTGCAATACCGAACATATCGTGCATAACTAGGATCTGGCCGTCAGTGACATTTCCGGCACCAATACCAATCACTGGCACATCACACACTTCAGTGATGCGTGCGGCGAGTTCTTTTGGAACACATTCAAGCAAAATGATTTGTGCGCCTGCTTCTTGCAGAGCAAGTGCGTCACGAACCATGCGATCGGCTTTATCTTGCTCGCGGCCTTGTACCTTGAAACCACCAAAGATATTCACCGATTGTGGAGTCAGTCCTAGATGGGCACACACAGGTACAGCGCGCTCCGTAAGCATTTTCACAGTGTCGACTAGCCAGTCGCCACCTTCAATTTTTACCATGTTTGCACCAGCACGCATCAGAGTCGCGGCATTTTCACATGCTTGCTCTGGTGTGGCATAGCTCATAAATGGCATATCAGCCATCAATAAACAGTTAGGGCTGCCGGCACGAACACAGCGAGTATGGTAAGCAAGTTCTTCAACCGTCACAGGTAACGTTGAAGTTTCGCCTTGAAGAACCATACCTAGTGAGTCGCCTACTAGCAGTACTGGCATCTCTTGGCTTTCGAATAGCTGAGCGAAGCTCGCATCGTAAGCGGTAGAAGTTGCAAATTTACGACCTTCTTGCTTCCATTTCATTAGGTCGTTGATAGAAATTTTTTTCATGATTTTTCCTTACAGGAGTTGGCTATGATTGCCAAATACGCAGACCGTTTTGCTCAACGACTTTCAGTAAGTCTTCCAGTCTGGTCCCACATGGGAGGGTTAAATTTGGTGCGATTTCTGCGAGCGGGTAGAGTACGAACTCTCGCTCTTTCATTCCGTAGTGAGGAAGGACTAGGCGCTCGGAATCCATCACCTCATTGCCATAAAGCAGAATATCGAGATCTAAGGTTCTTGGACCCCAACGCTCTTCTTTACGGACACGCCCTTGCTCTTGTTCAATAGCTTGAGTGCTATCAAGCAGTTCAAGTGGCGTTAATTCTGTTTTTACTTCAACCACGGCATTCATGTAGTCAGGTTGGTCTTGAGGGCCCATCGGTGTACTGCTGTACAAGGATGAGCTACGCACGAAGTCTGACTTAGGAAGTTGTTTTAATGCATCAATAGCCGCATTGGCTTGAGAGACAGGATCGCTAAGATTGCTGCCTACTGCGATAAAGACCGTGATCATGACGATGCCTTAGGCTTTTTCTTACGGTAGTTCTTGCGGCGACGCTGCTTTGGTAGGCCTTCAGCTGAAGAATCTAAGTCGGCAACCATTGCCTGACGCATATTGCGACCTGCATTTTGGAAGGTTTCCCACCATTTGGCTAATAGCTCGGTATCGCCTTGTTCAATCTCACCACGCATCTCAAGGAAGTCAAAGCCTGCGCGGAATTTGTTGAGTTCCATTAGGCGGAAAGCGCGTTTACCGTTGCGACGGGGCATACGAAGCTGTAATTGCCAGATTTCGCGAATCGTCGCCGTGTGGCGGCGTGGAATGGCGATGGTGCGTACCTGATCATCAAGTACGTAGTTGCTCGCTTCCATGATCGCGTCATAGAAAGAGAGCTTACGCTTCTCCATTAACTGGTTAGCTTTCTCTTGCAGTGGGTACCACAGCATAGCAGCGAACATAAAAGCAGGGTTAATGCGTTTACCTTCTTCGATGCGCTGATCGGTAGAATCTAATACCAGATCAAGCATCTGCTCGGTTTGTGATGAGTAATCTTCAGTAAAGAACTCTGCAATTGTTGGGAACAACTGTTGGAACAAGTTGTACTCACGCATCAGGTGGTAAGTTTCTAGACCATGACCTGATTGCAGCATCTTTAATGATTCCTCATAAAGACGTGCTGGTGGAATGTCTTGAAGTAAGGTTGAAAGCTCTTCAATAGGCTCAGCAGTGTCTTCTTCAATATCGAAGTCGAGTTTAACTGCAAAGCGAATTGCACGCAGCATACGCACTGGGTCTTCGCGATAGCGCGTTTCAGGATCACCGAGTAAGCGAATTAGCTTGTCTTCTAAATCTTCAATGCCACCGGCGTAGTCGTGAATGGAGTAGTCACCGATGCTGTAGTACATAGCGTTGACGGTAAAATCACGACGTTCAGCGTCTTCATCAATGGTGCCGTAAACATTATCACGTAACAGCATGCCTTCTTTTGATTGCTGAGAGACATTCTTGCTTGGTTCTTGATGGTGACCACGGAATGTTGCCACTTCAATGATGTCGCGGCCAAACATAATGTGGGCTAGGCGGAATCGACGACCAATCAAACGGCAGTTCTTAAATAGCTGCCTGATCTGCTCTGGAGTGGCGTTGGTTGCAATATCAAAGTCTTTCGGTGCTTGACCGAGCAATAAGTCTCGAACCCCACCACCTACAAGATATGCGTCGAAGCCTGCACCATGAAGACGGTATAGCACCTTCAATGCATTATCACTGATTTTTTTGCGCGAGATGTTATGCTCTTGACGAGTAATAATATTTAAATCGAGTTCAGTAATTGCTCGAGATTCGCTTGGTGTATAGTCGTTTTTATTCATGTGCATTTGGCAATAATTGGTTAATCCAATCTTGCTTGAGTTTAGTTTCTTAGGCCCGCTAGGGGCGAATTTGCGGCTAATAATAGCTTACAGCGAGCGGTTTGAGAATAATGGTGTGATCTCAGTTGATGAAGGCAATTGAGTTAGGTGCCAATTCTGTACACCCCACTCAATGATTTCATCTATGCTCGAATGGCTAATTTCTTCCATAATATCAAACCCTAAGAACATCATGGCACCAAGCAATGCAGGTTTTGGGTTTTCGTTATCAATCGCTTTCGCGTGGTTTTGTTTGGATAACTTCTGACCATTTTTATCAAGTGCTAACGGAAGATGTAAATAGTCTACCGGGGCTTTGTTTAGCATTTGATAAAGACTGATTTGTCTGCCTGTGGGTTCAATCAAATCTGCCCCGCGCACTACTTCAGTAATTCCCTGTTCAATGTCATCCAATACTACTGCAAGGTTATAGGCAAATAACCCGTCGCGGCGCTTTATAATAAAATCTTCATCTGCCAGTGCGTTTGGGATGCGCAAAATACCATGACGTTTATCATTAAACTCGTAAACCGGTTTGGTCATACGTAATCGAATTGCACACTGCTCTTGATTGGTTAAGCCAAGGTCGCGGCATGTGCCGGAGTAGAAGCCACCAAGCGCTTTGATTTGCTTACGTGTACACTGACAGTAATATGCTTGTCCTGTTGCTAACCAACGTTCAATTTGCGCTTGATATAAGTCGTGTCGTCGACTCTGGTATACCACTTCACCATCCCAAAATAGACGGTATGCTTCTAAGGTTTCTAAGATCAAAGAAGCAGCACCGGGCATTTCGCGTGGTGGATCTAAGTCTTCAATTCTAACCAACCATTGACCGTGATTTGCTTTCGCTTGGAAATAACTGCCTAAAGCGGCGATCAAGGAGCCAAAATGCAGTGGACCGGATGGGGATGGAGCGAAGCGACCAATATAACTCATACTATTTTTATGCCGTGATACAAACCAAAAAGGGAGCCAAAGCTCCCTTCAATAGTCATTGCAAGAGTGGTTAACCCTGCATTTGCTTCTCTTTGATTTCTGCAAGAGTCTTACAGTCGATACAAAGGTCTGCGGTTGGACGAGCTTCTAGGCGACGAATACCGATCTCGATACCACAAGATTCACAGAAGCCAAAGTCGTCTTCTTCGATCTTGTTGAGCGTCTTTTCGATCTTTTTAATCAGACGGCGTTCACGGTCACGGTTGCGTAGCTCTAAGCTGAACTCTTCTTCTTGAGAAGCACGGTCAACTGGATCTGGGAAATTTGCTGCCTCGTCCTGCATATGGTGTACAGTGCGGTCAACTTCTTCCCTGAGCTGGTTGCGCCAAGCTGATAGAATTTTTGTAAAATGAGCCAACTGCTCAGGTGACATGTATTCTTCACCTGCTTTTTCTTGGTATGGCTCAACCCCTGCAATGGCTAGGATGCCTAGCGCTTTTTTCTTTGAGTCTGGCATGCAGCATCTCCTACTAACACCTAGTCAACTGCGCTCGCAGTTATTTTTAAGGCGGGTATCTATAGCAAAAAGAATCTTTGGAGGCAAATACTTGAGGTTAAACTTACTGTCAATGTGAAGGTCACATCATTTTTGGCCGTTAATGGCTAAATTCGAGTGACTTGACCAGTTTAATCTCATCGCTTGAAAGCTCTGCCTTGTAGCACAGTACTTCCACCCCTTGTTCTTGAGCGTATTTCAGTAATTGTGAATATTTGGCGTCTATATGGAGTGCTGGAGCGACTTTTTCAATCCCTGAATGTAAAACAGTGAATAAAAGTACTGCTCTGCTTCCAGAATGCACCATTTCTGTGAGCTCTCTCAGGTGCTTTTGTCCACGAGTAGTGACTGCATCTGGGAAATACCCTTGGCCTTGTAAATCCTCATCCAATAAGGTGACGCTTTTAACCTCTATATAGCATTTTGGTTGATTTTCTGATTTGAGCAAGATATCAATCCGGCTATTTTCATTGCCATATTTCACTTCAGTTTGAAGTTGGTCATAACCTAGCAGTTCACTAATCACGCCAGCTTCTATCGCTTCCACAGCTAATTGGTTCGCTCGCGCGGTATTAATACAGATGCGATGACCTTGACTGGTCTCCGATAATTCCCAGCTATTCGGGTACTTACGCTTAGGGTTACCCGACGTTGAGTACCAAACTTTATTTCCTGGCGTTGCGCAGCCGGTCATCGCTCCTGTGTTAGCGCAGTGGATGGTGCGCTCACTGCCATCCGGTAAAGTAATGTCGGCGAGAAAGCGCTTATAGCGTTTGATTAGTGTGGCCGATTCTAATGATGGTTCAAACTTCATTTAGCACTGTTTTTATGTACAATAGTTGCCAACATTACACCACAAGGTTTCTCCTTTGTCACAATTGCCTATTCAGGGCGTGATGCCAGAGCTCATCTCTGGTGTGCGCAACAGCTCACAGCTCATTCTAAAAGCAGCCCCAGGAGCGGGTAAATCAACCCATTTTCCACTGCAATTGATTAAGCACAATGTGATTAAAGGCAAGATTATTATGTTGGAGCCGAGGCGACTCGCCGCGCGTAACATTGCCCGTTACCTTGCCGAGCAACTTGGAGAAAAGGTTGGACAGCGAGTGGGTTATCGCGTTCGTGGAGAAAACAAAACCAGTCAACATACCCAGTTGGAAGTGGTGACCGAAGGTATTCTGACTCGAATGATTCAATCCGATCCGGAATTGGCAGGCATCGACCTGGTGATCTTTGATGAGTTTCACGAACGCAGTATTCATGCTGATACCGCGCTCGCGTTTTGTTTGGAGATCCAAGAAGCATTGCGCGATGATCTTAAATTAGTGGTGATGTCAGCGACATTAGATCAACTCGCTCTATCTCGTTTGTTACCTGACGCTGAATACGTTGAATCTCAAGGTAGAAGCTTTCCAGTTGAGCACAGATATGTCCCAGCTAAGCCAAATGAACGCTTAGAAGAGCAGATGGCGAAGCAGATTACCTCGCTGATAGAAAACGAATCCGGTTCTTTATTGGCTTTTCTACCGGGAGTGGCGGCAATCAAACGTGTTGAAGAGCGATTGCAGCACCTAGCGAGTGGTGTTCAGATTTGTCCTCTCTATGGGCAGCTAGACTTTGCTCAGCAGCAAGCCGCAATCCAACCGGCTAAAAATGGCGAGAGAAAAGTTGTATTGGCCACCAATATTGCAGAAACCTCGCTAACCATAGAAGGTATTAGGCTAGTTGTTGACTCTGGTTATGAGCGCGTTGCGAAGTTTGATCTGAAAAGTGGTGTCACTCGTTTAGAGCAAACTCGGATTGCTCAATCATCTGCTGAGCAAAGATCGGGCCGTGCAGGGCGTTTAGAGCCTGGTATTTGTGTGCGGTTGTATTCTGAAGGGCAGCTCAATCAACAGCCTTATGTGCCTTCACCGGAAATACTGCATTCAGATTTGTCGAATCTCGTATTGGAGCTTGCTCAGTGGGGAGCACAAACGCCTGCTGATTTAAGCTGGTTAGATGTACCGCCTGAAAGTGCGATAAACCAAGCCAGAGCCTTGCTTGTGCAGCTTGGGCTACTGGACAGCAAAGGGCAGCTAACAGAAGCCGGTAAACTGGCCGCGAAGCTGGGCTTAGAGCCAAGAGCTTGCGCTATGCTTGCCAAAGCGAAAGACTCAAGCGAGACCGCTGCGGCAATTATCGCCCTTTTGGAGGAGCCTGAACGCAACACATTGGACTTTATGCACAGCGTGCACCGTTTAAAGCTGGGTAAACACAGCAAGCAAAAACTGGTGATTGAACGCGCGCGAACCATTGCCAAGCGTATCGGTAGCGATTTCTCACTAACTAGCATCGACGAGTCATCAGTTTCCTGTTTGCTGGCGCTGGCTTTCCCTGATCGAATTGCTCAGGCTCGTAGCAATCAGTTAGGACGTTTCTTACTCGCCAATGGACATGGGGCGCAGATAGAAGACAGCCAAAGACTCGCTGCTTGCGATTATATTGTCGTGATTGACTTGATGCGCGGTCAATCGGAATCCTCACAAATATTTTCTGCCTTGGAACTTGATCTCGCGGCGTTGCAGCAGCGTTCTCCAGAGCTGTTTACATCGATAGAGTTGGTTGATTGGGATGAACAAAAAGGTCGTCTGATTGCTGAATGTCAGACAAAACTTGGCCGCTTAATCATTGAGAGAAAAGTGCTTCCGGAACCTCCACGTGAAAAAATGACGCAAGCTTTACTTAATTTCGTTCAACGTAAAGGGCTTTCAGTATTAAATTGGACACCGCAAAGTATCGAGCTTCTAGAACGTGTGCGCTGTGGGCAGGAGTGGTTACCAGAACAAGAGTGGCCCCAGTTAGATGAGACGGGGCTATTGCACCATTTGTCTGATTGGTTAGAGCCATACCTAAACGGTGTCGGTTCGGTAAAAGCGTTGGCAAAGGTGGATTTGAGTGCGGCGCTATTGGCTTATTTAGGCTGGCCGTTAAATCAAGAGATAGACAAGTGGCTGCCAACACATTACCAAGTGCCAACGGGCAGCAAGAAGAAAATTCGCTATCAGCAAGGGCAGGAACCAGTCTTGTCGGTCCGGATGCAGGAAGTGTTTGGTGAACAGGCTTCACCTGAAATTGCTCAAGGTAGGAAGCGTTTGGTGTTAGAGCTACTTTCTCCTGCGCAAAGACCACTACAAGTGACTCGAGATCTGGCGAGTTTTTGGAATGGCGCATACAAAGAAGTGCAGAAAGAGATGAAAGGGCGCTACCCTAAGCACGTTTGGCCGGATGATCCAGCTAACCATGTGGCGACAACGAAAACCAAAAGACAGCTAAACTCATGACCAAGAAATCAACGTCGGCAGGCACTAAAAAGACAACCAATAAGCCTGTGCGCAAACGCGCGATTAAATCTCCTAAACGGAGCCCAAACAAGAAACAGAAACGTTCTTGGTTAAAGGCTATTTGGAGCTTGAGTTGGAAGCTTGCTTTAGCCGGTATCGCTTTGTTGCTAGTGGTCGGCATCTATCTTGATACTTTGGTGAAACAGCGCTTTGAAGGACAGCTTTTCGACCTACCGACAGTGGTCTACGCACGTATTCTTAACTTAGCTCCAGGCGACTCAATTACCATCCAAGAAGTACGCAATGAGCTGGATGTGCTTAACTATCGTAAGGTGCGCCAACCTCGTTATCCCGGTGAGTATTCCTCGTCGTCAACTAAGATTGAGCTTATACGCCGTCCGTTTGAGTTTAGCGACGGCCCTGAGCCAGATCGCCGCGTGATGCTCCACTTTTCGAAAAACAACCTTGAGCGAATTCAATCGTTAGAGAAGAAAGGCGATCTAGGTTACTTGCGCATTGAGCCTAAGATGTTAGGAATGTTAGAGAAAAACCACGATGAGCAAAGGCTGTTTGTTAAGCGTGAGCAATTTCCCGAGGTGATGATCGATGCCTTGCTGACTACTGAGGACCGTGATTTCTATCAGCATGATGGCGTGTCACCATTAGCGATAGCTCGGGCTCTGGTCGCGAATGTTAAGGCTGGGAGAACAGTTCAAGGGGGAAGTACCCTTACACAGCAATTGGCGAAGAATATCTTCCTATCGAGTGATCGCACCTTGTGGCGAAAAATCCGCGAAGCGTATATTGCGTTAATTCTCGACCATCGGTACAGCAAAGATCGAATCTTAGAGGCGTATCTTAATGAAGTGTATCTAGGACAAAGCCGTGGACAAGCGATTCATGGTTTTGGCTTAGCGGCTCGGCTTTATTTCGGTCAACCTATTCAAGAGCTACGCATCGATCAGTTGGCTTTGCTAGTTGGCATGGTGAAAGGACCTTCCTATTACAACCCTGTTCGCTTCCCTGAGCGGGCGAAAAAACGTCGCGATTTAGTGCTTCGTTTGATGATGCAACACGATATTCTCACTGCGCGTGAATATGATATGGCTGCCAGTCGACCGTTGGACATTCAAGATAATCCACAGATAGCCAGTCGTCAGCCTGCGTATTTCCAACAGTTGAAAATTGAGCTGAGGGATAAAGTAGGTGAAGCTTTCCAGTCCGACGTCGGTTTGAAAGTATTTACCTCACTAGACCCAGTCTCTCAGCATGAACTAGAGCAGGCGATTGCCACGAAAATTCCGCAACTTGCTAGCGTCGCGGGTAAGTCTTTAGAAGGTGCCGCTGTTGCCGTTGATCGTCATAGCGGAGAAATTCGCGCTATGGTTGGCGGTAAACGCACTGGCTATGACGGTTTTAACCGCGCGCTGAATGCGAGCCGCCAAATCGGTTCACTGGCTAAGCCAGCGGTTTATTTAACAGCGCTTGAGCAGCCGAATAAATACAACCTAGCCACCACCTTGCACGATAAACCAATAAGTCTAAAGGGCAGCAAAGGCAACGTTTGGTCGCCACGTAACTATGATCGTAAATTTCGAGGTGATGTGCCTTTGTATATTGCTTTAGCGAAATCACTGAACGTACCGACTGTTGAACTGGGCATGCGACTAGGCATTCCAAGTGTGGTGAAAACCCTAGAAAAACTTGGCGTCGATAAAAATGAGATTCGCCCTGTACCGTCTATGTTCCTTGGCTCATTCACATTGACCCCCTTCCAAGTGGCACAGATGTACCAAACTCTGACCAATTCGGGTAAGCAAGCAAGGTTGTCCGCGCTACGCTCAGTGATCGACTTAGACGGCAATGTCTTGTATCAGTCACTACCAAGAGTGTCACAGACCGTTGACCAACAGGCGGCATGGCTAACCACTTATGCGATGAAGCGTGGGGTACTTGAAGGGACTGGTCGCTACCTTAATAGCCAATTTGGCTGGGCGGCATTGGCAGGTAAAACGGGCACCAGTAACGATACTCGTGATAGCTGGTTTGTCGGTGTTGATGGGCGTGAGGTGACAACCATATGGTTAGGTCGAGATGACAACAAACCGACTAAGCTGACAGGCTCTAGTGGTGCACTGAGGGTCTATGCTGAGTACCTAAAACACCGAATCCCAGAGAAATTAACCCTGCCTTGGCCACAAGGTGTCAGTACATTAGGTTTTGCAAAAACTGCGCAGGGTAGTTTAGATCTTGATTGTTCCAATCAGTTTAAACTGCCTGTTTGGGATGTTGGCGGAAGCCTGAAAGAACAGTGCGAGAGTCAACCGAAACAGTGGATCAAAGAACTATTTAGTTGGTAGCAATCATTGTGTGGAATATTAATACTTTACGACGATCGAGTCTGCCAGTATAAACACAACATAAAGCTCTAGAAAGGAACTCGAATCGTGAGAACACTCATTGGCTTCCTAGCATGTGTTATTGGAAGTGTGGCCTTTAGTGCCGTGGCTCAGCCTGAAGCGCAGCAAGAAACAAGACCTAAAGTCGCACTTGTACTCGCAGGTGGTGGTGCAAAAGGTGCCGCGCATATTGGCGTGTTAAAAGCACTAGAAGAGCTAAGAGTTCCGGTCGACATCATTACTGGTACAAGTATGGGCTCTTATGTGGGGGGCTTATACGCCACGGGTATGAGTGCCGATGAAATAGAGTCTTTTATCTACACCGTTGATTGGAATAGCGGTTACCGCGATCGAGTTGATCGCAGCCAGCGTAAAGTTCAAGACAAAGAATACGAAGACAGATATCAACTTACCACCGACTTGGGACTTCGCTGGGGAGAAATTCGCGGAAAACGCGGCCTAGTTCAAGGTCAGGGAATGCTTAAGCTTTTGCGTGAAACCGCAGGTAACCTGCCCCCTTTTGAGTCTTTCGATGATCTCGCCATTCCTTACCGCTCTGTCGCTACGGATATTCTAGAGCTAGAACCTGTGGTTATCGACCATGGCTACTTAGTCGATGCAATGATGGCGAGCATGTCGGTACCTGGGGCTTTGCCACCATACAACCTCAACGGTCGTCTCCTAGTTGATGGTGGGGTAACCAACAACATGCCAGTGGATATTGCCCGAGACCTCGGTGCTGATATCGTGATTGCTGTCGATATAAGTACTGAGTACAAAAGTGAAGAGGACTTCACCACCCTGTTCACCGTCGCCGATCAGTTATCTAACTATCTTGTGCGGAACACGACCAACCAACAGGCTGAACTTCTCACTGAGCAAGATCTCTACTTACGCCCAGAAGTAGGGGGGATGGAAACGACTGAATTTCACAAAATGCCAGATGCTTTTGACAAAGGCTACCAAGTGACAATGCAAAGCAAAGATTTGCTAAAGCAATTCAGCCTTTCATCAGCAGACTATCAAGATTATGTGGATCATAAAGAAGATGTTCGTCGTGGCCTACGTTACGGCGATGAAATCACGATTCAAAACGTGGTGATAAATAACAACTCGCACTATGCAGATGAGTTACTTGCAAAGCGACTGAATCTTGAAGAAGGTAACAAGTATAGTTTGTCTCAAGTTGAGAAGAGTGTTCAGGATTTATATGCGTTAGATCGATTTGAATTGATCAAATACCGCTATGATGAAGTGGATGGACAAGACACGCTGATTGTCGATGTGAATGAAAAGTCCTGGGGGCCAAATTACGTTAATTTCCGCTTTTTCCTCGAAGATGATTTTTCGACTGACAGCCAGTACTCACTAGGTGTATCGAGCAACTTTACCGATCTCAATGATTATGGTGCAGAGCTAAGAACAGATTTTGAGATAGGTACGGATAAACGCTTTGAAGCTCTGTTTTATACGCCTTTTTTCTCGAGCCAAAAGTCCTTTACTACTTTTGGTGTGACTTATAGCGATGAGAAGCGTAATCTGCCGGCCACTGGATTTGAAGATACCACCTTATCTGCGACGAAAAACTACTTCCCACTCTCTTTCAGTGAATGGGTAGCTGAATGGGCTTTAGGCTATCAAGATACCTTATGGAGACGCTTTAAAATTGGTGCGAGGTATGTAGATGGCGAAGGTGAACTGTCTACACTCCCTTCTTATCTAGACTTGTCTTACAAACGTTTAGGAGTGTTTACTAACTACCGAATCGACACTCTCGATAATTACAGCCTACCGCGTAAAGGCTTTTATCTAAACCTAGATTATTTGATCTCCCATGACGAAAGTACAGGTGGGAGCCCACTCACTGAAGCAACGGAAGATGAAGATACGGCTTACGAGTTTGGCGCTAAGATGATCGCGGCGCAGACTTTTTCTCGCCATACTTTGGTCGCAAATATTGATGTAGGGTTCGTAAATAACAAAAACTCATCTATCCCAATTGATCCTAAAGAAATTGGTGGTTTCCTAAATTTGTCGGGAATTCCACGTAACAGCTTGATTGGACAGAACAAACTATTTGGCAGCCTTGTCTATCGCTATCGTTGGTTTGATAATGACTTTGGCTTGTTCACTTCACCATTCTATATCGGTGCTTCAATGGAATATGGCGGTGTCTGGAATGATCCCGAACTAGATATTGATGATGCGCCTTTATACGCTGCAGGCTCTGTGTTTGCTGGCGTTGACTCTCCGATTGGGCCAATAATGTTTGGTTACGGTCGCACTGAACAGAATTTTGATTCTGTTTACCTAATTATTGGCACTACATTTAAGTAACCACTTTCTCATTCAATATCACCATATCCTATTCTCAATGAGTAGGATATGGGCTGAATTGACATGAAAAATCATAGAACTTTAGTCTTAAGTTGCTATGTTGGTCAAAATGATGAGATTTTAATTTAACGTTAAATTTGCTATTCTACCGCCCACAGTTTGGCCTCTCTGGCACTGTTTCTCAGTCAGCATTGAATGATAAATATGGCAAGGAGAGCCAAGTTTCCAAGGATGTTCACTCCCTTATTCTTTGAATAAATAGCATAAGAGGGAGGAACCGCAATGAGAGGAAAAAGTCGTGCTTGAAGCCTACCGTAAACACGTCGAAGAGCGTGCTGCTGAAGGAGTTGTTCCTAAACCACTAGATGCTGAGCAAGTTGCCGGCCTAGTTGAACTTCTTAAAACCCCACCTCAAGGTGAAGAAGCATTTATTCTTGACCTACTAGAGAATCGTATTCCACCAGGTGTTGATGAAGCTGCTTACGTTAAAGCAGGTTTCCTAACGGCTGTGACGAAAGGTGAAGTGGACTCGCCGCTAGTCAGCCGTGAAAAAGCAGCAGAACTGCTTGGTACCATGCAGGGCGGTTACAACATCGCTCCATTGGTTGATTTGCTAGACGATGACGCACTCGCGTCAATTGCCGTTAAAGCACTTTCACACACGCTACTGATGTTTGATGCTTTCTACGATGTAGAAGAGAAAGCAAAAGCAGGTAACACATACGCACAGCAAGTTCTTCAGTCATGGGCTGATGCTGAGTGGTTTACCTCGAAAGAGAAAGTTGCTGAGAAAATCACAGTTAAAGTATTTAAAGTTACTGGTGAGACGAACACCGATGACTTATCTCCAGCACCAGATGCTTGGTCTCGCCCTGATATTCCAGTTCACGCCAAAGCGATGCTGAAAATGGAACGTGATGGTATCAACCCTGACGAGCCAGGAAGCGTTGGTCCTATCAAACAAATCGAAGAGCTACAAAAAGATGGTATCCCACTAGCTTATGTGGGTGATGTTGTTGGTACGGGTTCTTCACGTAAGTCAGCGACTAACTCAGTGCTTTGGTTCATGGGTGAAGATATCCCATTTGTACCAAACAAACGTACTGGTGGTATCTGTTTAGGTGGCAAGATTGCGCCAATCTTCTACAACACGATGGAAGACTCAGGTGCGCTACCAATTGAGCTAAACGTTCAAGACATGAACATGGGTGACGTGATTGATATCTACCCATATGAAGGTGTAGTACGTAAAGGCGGCGCAGAGATCTCGAACTTTGAATTGAGCAAGGTACTACTTGATGAAGTGCGCGCTGGTGGCCGTATTCCATTGATCATTGGTCGTGGCTTAACAAGTCGTGCTCGTACTTCTCTTGGCCTAGAAGAAACCGATCTGTTTGCTAAGCCAATTGATCCTTCTGCATCAGACAAGGGTTACACACTGGCTCAGAAGATGGTTGGTAAAGCATGTGGCGTTGAAGGTGTTCGCGCTGGTCAATACTGCGAACCTAAGATGACCACTGTAGGCTCTCAGGATACAACGGGCCCTATGACGCGTGATGAGCTAAAAGACCTAGCGTGTCTTGGCTTCTCAGCTGATCTAGTGATGCAGTCTTTCTGTCATACATCTGCGTATCCAAAACCAGTAGATGTAAACACCCACCACACGCTACCTGATTTCATCATGAATCGTGGTGGTGTCTCTCTTCGTCCTGGTGATGGCGTTATCCACTCATGGCTAAACCGTATGCTTCTTCCTGATACAGTAGGTACAGGTGGTGACTCGCATACTCGTTTCCCATTAGGTATTTCATTCCCAGCAGGTTCTGGTCTCGTTGCATTTGCAGCAGCAACTGGTGTTATGCCACTTGATATGCCGGAATCAATCCTAGTTCGCTTTAAAGGTGAAATGCAGCCGGGTATCACGCTACGTGATTTAGTTCATGCGATTCCTTATTACGCAATTCAGCAAGGTCTATTGACGGTTGAGAAAGCGGGTAAGATCAATGAATTCTCGGGTCGCGTACTTGAAATTGAAGGTGTTGAGCATCTAACTGTTGAGCAGGCGTTTGAGCTTTCAGATGCATCAGCAGAGCGTTCAGCAGCGGGCTGTACCGTGAAACTGTCTCAAGAGTCTATCGAAGAGTACCTAAACTCGAACATCACTATGCTTAAGTGGATGATCTCGGAAGGTTACGGCGACCGCCGTACTATTGAGCGTCGTATCACAGCGATGGAAGAGTGGCTAGCGAACCCTGAGTTGATGGAAGCGGATGCGGACGCAGAGTACGCACACGTGATTGAAATTGACTTGGCTGACATCGATCAACCGATTCTATGTGCACCAAATGACCCAGATGATGCTCGTCTTCTATCTGAAGTTCAGGGCACTAACATTGACGAAGTGTTCATCGGTTCATGTATGACTAACATTGGTCACTTCCGTGCGGCAGGTAAACTGCTAGAGCAATTTGGTGGTCAGTTAGATACTCGACTATGGGTTGCGCCACCAACGAAGATGGACCGTGATCAGCTAACCGAAGAAGGCTACTACGGCATTTACGGTCGTGCGGGTGTTCGTATCGAAACTCCGGGCTGTTCGCTATGTATGGGTAACCAAGCTCGTGTGGCAGATAAAGCGACAGTCATGTCTACTTCAACACGTAACTTCCCTAACCGTTTAGGTACTGGTGCGAACGTATACCTATCTTCAGCAGAGCTAGCGGCTGTAGGTGCAATTCTAGGTAAGATTCCAACTAAGGAAGAGTACTTAGAGTACGCGAAGCAGATCGATGCGACAGCAGCAGATACTTACCGTTACTTGAACTTCCATAAGATGGAAGATTACACCAAGAAGGCGGATGAGGTTATTTTCCAAGAGCCTGCATAATTAGCTTTGGAACACTGAATAGCTGACTAAGCGCCCACCGAAAGGTGGGCGCTTTTTTTGGACATTGGGAACGGACTTCGTCCTATGGATAGCGGGAGCGCTTCGCTTTTGGAAAACGAGAACGGGCTTCGCCCTTCGGGATTAATTGTCATTCCCTAGACTGACGAAGGATGGAGTAGGGAATCTCAATTAGCTATCTACTCGCTTGAGGAGATCCCCAACTCTCTCGTTCCTCGCTCTTGAGGATGACAAGGTCGATTATTTGAAACAAAAATGGTTGATGCAAAGCCCCAACCTTGAAAATCTTCCCGCATCCCGCATCCCGCATCCCGCATCCCGCATCCCGCATCCCGCATCCCGCATCTCGCTTCCCGACTCTCTACCCTGTATACTCCCGCCCATTAAGTGAGGCAGAACCACAAGAGGCGCCCTATGGAATTCGAGTTTATTAGAAACACTTTAATGGGCGAATACTATGTGAAGTCCAGTATGGGGCACGAAATTGTTGCACGCTGGCTGCAGGAAGAAATTGGCAAGGATTGGCAGAAAATTGAGCGCGTTGATGATCTAATTCGCAAGGCACGATCTAATCCTCAACAAGAGCATAGCTTAGAAGGCATTGAAATTTTCCTGATGATTCAAGGTGATGAAGTCACGGTTCAAGAGAATGTGCTTGCTCATGGTCAAGAGATGGACGCAGAGAGTGAGTTTGATTTTTATGACAGTGAAAGTACAGCAAGCTGCGGACTGGAAGACTTTGAAGATCTTATTGAACAATGGAAGACCTTCCTTACGACCAAGTAATGCACTTTTGTGGTGAGTCATCTTAGGCTTGCTTTAAATTTGTGAATAGGGCGCACCGAATTGGTGCGCTCTTTTTGTTTATGGAGCAATGTTTAATGCTTGTTTTTATTTAAATCAATAACTTAACAAGTTGGCACGCACCTTGGATTACTAATAAACAAAAGGATGACAGCTTCAGAGAGGATGCGATGAAACTTATAAATGCGATTATTAAACCGTTCAAATTAGACGATGTTCGTGAGGCCCTAGCCGATGTTGGTATTGAAGGGATGACAGTATCAGAGGTTAAGGGTTTTGGCCGTCAGAAAGGTCACACTGAGCTATACCGTGGTGCAGAATACCAAGTCGACTTTCTACCTAAGGTGAAACTTGAAATAGCGACTCAGGCAGAAAACGTTGACCGAGTGATTGAGGCGGTGTCAAAAGCAGCGCACACGGGAAAAATCGGAGACGGAAAAATTTTCGTTTATGACCTCAGCCAAGCGGTGCGTATTCGTACCGGTGAAATGGACGCTGAAGCGCTTTAAGAATTCAAAGGACTGGAGACAATAAGATGGAATTAACAACTACAGTAACAGAGTTACGTTACGCACTAGACACCTTTTTCTTCCTCATTTCGGGTGCGTTGGTAATGTGGATGGCAGCAGGTTTTGCCATGTTGGAAGCGGGTTTGGTTCGCTCAAAGAACACGACTGAAATTCTAACTAAAAACATCTGTTTATACGCGATAGCTTGTACTATGTACCTCATCGTTGGTTACAACATTATGTATGTTGATAACGGTGAAGGCGGTTGGCTACCTTCATTTGGTGCACTCATCGGTACTCAAGGCGAAGGTGCAGATCACTCGCTAGAGTCAGACTTCTTCTTCCAGGTAGTGTTTGTCGCAACAGCCATGTCAGTTGTGTCAGGTGCTGTTGCTGAACGTATGAAGTTATGGTCTTTCCTTATCTTCTCGGCAGTGTTAACAGCGTTTATCTACCCAATGGAAGGTTACTGGACTTGGGGTGGTGGTTTCCTATCAGAGGCGGGCTTTAGTGACTTCGCAGGCTCAGGCATCGTTCATATGGCAGGTGCAGCCGCCGCTCTAGCTGGTGTTCTACTTCTAGGTGCGCGTAAAGGCAAGTACGGTAAGAACGGTGAAATCTACCCAATTCCAGGTTCAAACATGCCTCTAGCAACGCTTGGTACCTTTATCCTATGGTTCGGTTGGTTCGGCTTCAACGGTGGTTCTCAGCTAATGGTATCTGACTTTGAGAATGCAACCGCAGTAGGTCAAATCTTCCTTAACACTAATGCAGCAGCAGCTGCGGGTGCCATTGCAGCGCTACTTGTTTGTAAAACAACTTGGGGTAAGGCTGACCTTACTATGATTCTTAACGGTGCATTAGCAGGTCTTGTTGCTATCACAGCGGACCCTCTATCACCTTCACCACTTTACGCAGTAGCAATTGGTGCAGTATCTGGTGCGCTAGTGGTGTTTAGCATCATCGGCCTTGATAAGCTTAAGATTGATGATCCTGTAGGTGCTATCTCAGTGCACGGTGTATGTGGTTTCTTCGGTCTGATGGTTGTGCCGCTAAGCAATGGTGATGCAACATTTGGTGCACAGCTTCTAGGCGCCGCGGTAATCTTTGCTTGGGTATTTGGTGCAAGTCTAGTGGTATGGGCTGTGCTTAAAGCGACAATTGGTATCCGAGTTTCAGAAGACGAAGAGATGGAAGGTATGGACATGCACGATTGTGGTGTCGGCGCTTATCCAGAATTCGTAACAGTGAAGTAATTACACTAGATGTGACGTTACATATAGTTACAAATAAAAGTATCAAAAACCTGCTCTCTAGAGCAGGTTTTTTTGTTTCGTGTCATTGTTTTCTAAACTATGATGAATATAATAACGCAACTGATAAACGTTATCATTACGAAGTTAAAGGACTGAACCAATGAAAAAACTGCTGACTCTTTCTGCATTAGCTTGCGCGACAATCGCACCTACAGCGGCAATCGCTGCAGAAGAAGTGAACGTATACTCTTACCGTCAACCTTTCCTAGTTGAGCCAATGTTCAACGAGTTCACTAAAGAGACAGGTATTAAAGTAAACGTTAAGTTTGCTAAGAAAGGTCTAGCAGAGAAGCTAGCACAAGAAGGTGAATACAGCCCAGCAGACGTGATTCTAACTGTAGACATTAGCCGTCTATCTGAGCTGACTAAGAAAAACCTTGTTCAAGCTGTTGAGAGCGAAGTTTTAGAGAAAAACATTCCTGCGCAGTACCAAGACTCGAACAACGAGTGGTTTGCTCTAACCACGCGTACTCGTAGCGTTTACTCTTCACGTGATCGTGTAGGTCGTCTAGGTGAAGACTTCACTTACGCTGATCTAGCTAAGCCAGAGTTTAAAGGCAAAATCTGTACTCGTAGCGGTAAGCACCCTTACAACGTATCTCTAGTATCTGCAATGATCGCTCACGAAGGAGAAGCAGCAACTAAAGAGTGGTTAGAAGGCGTTAAAGCTAACCTAGCGCGTAAGCCACAAGGTAACGACCGTGCTCAAGTTAAAGCAATCAAAGAAGGTCTATGTGACGTTTCTCTTGGTAACAGCTACTACCTAGGCAAGATGGTTAACGATGCGGAGCAAAAAGCTTGGGCTGACGCCGTTTACATCAACTTCCCTAACCAGAAGACGACAGGTACTCACGTAAACATCTCTGGTATGGCAATGGCTAAGCACTCTCCAAACAAAGAGAATGCAGTAAAGCTTATGGAATTCCTTGCGGGCGATAAAGCACAAAGCATGTACGCTGAAGTTAACTTCGAATACCCAGTTAAAGATGGCGTTAAGCGTTCAGAACTGGTTGCGTCTTGGGGTGATTTCAAGCCAGATACTATTTCTCTAGATGATGTTGCTAGCCACCATGAAGCAGCGATCAAACTACTAGACGAAGTTAAGTTCGACCTATAATAGTTTTTGGTGAGTCATAGACTCATTAAATAAGCACAGCCTCAAGTCGCTCTTTTTGTAGGGTTACTTGAGGTTGTTTGTTTATAAGGGTATAAATACCCTAAACTATTAAAGGGATATGAGAGGTATTTGCAAACGCATTTATATTTCATAAATCCTGGTTGTAAGTAGGCGATGAAAGAAAAAAATTATTTATGGAAAACCAGTAGTGGAGCACTTGCTTTGCTACTGGTTTTGCCGATCTTAGCGATATTCATGACCGCTGTTGGTGAAACCAATGAGCTCTTTACTCATTTGATGTCAACGGTGATGCCGACTTACGCATTTAATACCGTGGTATTAGTTGTTGGTACCATGGTGCTGTCTCTTCTTTTTGGTATCCCTTCCGCATGGATAATGGCGATGTGCCGCATTCCTGGTGAACGCGTTTTGCAATGGGCGCTAGTTCTTCCTCTTGCGATGCCTGGTTATATCGTTGGTTATATATTTACTGATTGGTTCGACTTTGCGGGGCCTGTACAGATTTTGTTGCGTGACTTGACAGGGTGGGGGCCTGGTGAATACTGGTTTCCAGATATCCGGACCCTAAGTGGCGCGATTATCGTTCTTTCATTAGTTCTCTATCCTTATGTTTATTTGCTATGCCGTGCGGCTTTTATGGAGCAAAACGTCTCATTGCTTCAATCGGCGCGACTTCTGAAATGTTCTCCATGGGAGAGCTTTCGCCGTATTTCTTTACCTTTAGTCAGACCGTCTATTGCCGTCGGGCTTTCGCTGGTGGCAATGGAAACCATTGGTGATTTTGGTACGGTGAGCTACTTCGCGGTTAATACCCTAACGACTGCGGTTTATGACACCTGGCTTGGTTACTCAAGCTTAACTGCAGCAGCGAAAATCTCAGCGATAATGTTGGTTGTCGTCATTCTATTGCTTAGCTCAGAACGTTATAGTCGCCGTAAGCAAAAGCTGTTTCAGAATCAGTTTAGTAGTCGCGAAGATTTTCGCTATGAGTTGGCAGGTTGGAGAAAGTGGCTAGCACTGTCTTGGTGTTGGGGACTTGTCTGTATTGCGTTTATTTTCCCGCTTGGTCAGTTGATTATCTATGCTTACAAATATTTCAGCCAAAGTTGGACGGCAGAGTTTCGTGAGTACGCGCTCAATAGCTTGTATGTTTCGCTTACTGCTGCGGTGATTGGTGTTGTGGTCGCACTGATTGTTAATTTCTGCCAACGCGTTAATCCTGGGCGTAAGAGCCTGGCATTTATGCGCTTATCCTCAATGGGGTACGCGGTGCCAGGAACGGTGCTTGCTATTGGTGTGATGGTTCCGGTGCTATTCATGGACCACTTAGTCAATGACATTGCTAAGTTTATGGACTGGGGCAGACCTGGGCTAATTTTTTCTGGTTCCATGTTTGCGTTGATCTTTGCCATGGTGGTGCGTTTCTCAGCCGTTGCTATCGGCAGTATTGAAAGCAGTTTAAGTAAAGTCTCTCCTTCACTGGACATGGCATCAAGAACCATGGGGTGCAGCGCCAATATCATGCTTTGGCGAATTCACTTACCACTGGTGCGCAGAGGAGCTTTAATCGCGGGACTGCTCGTGTTTATCGAGTCAATGAAAGAGCTTAATGCGGCGCTACTGCTACGCCCTTTCAACTTTGAGACCTTAGCCACCTATGTTTATAACTTTGCCTCTGACGAGCATCTAGAGCTTGCGGCAATGCCCGCCGTTCTATTGGTCTTGGTTGGCCTAGTACCTTTAGTTATTGTTAACCGTTCACTGGAGCATTCCCACTAATGAGCTGTGCATTATCAATCAAAGACTTAACGTGTAAATACGATGAGCAAACGACAGTGCTTGAGTCGCTATCGCTAGAAGTTGAGCAAGGTGAAATTGTTTGTCTATTAGGGGCGAGTGGCTGCGGTAAGACAACTTTGCTCAAAGCGATTGCTGGATTGTTGCCTTTAAGCTCAGGCACTATGAGCCTGAATTGCATGACTATTGATGACGGAGCCAATTGGCTCCCGCCAGAGCAGCGTAACATCGGCATGATTTTTCAAGATTACGCGCTTTTTCCACACTTAACTGTGGCTGAGAATGTTGCTTTTGGCCTACGTAAATTGTCGCTTAGTGAGCAAAAAACTAAAGTTGAAGAGATGCTAGCGCTAGTCCATTTGGACGGTTATGGCGAACGCTATCCTCACCAACTCTCTGGTGGTCAACAACAACGTGTCGCGATAGCACGCTCCTTGGCTTACAAACCAGACCTCCTATTACTCGATGAGCCGTTCTCAAACATTGATACTCAAGTGCGTCATGAGCTTATTGCTGAGATCCGCAAGATTTTTAAGGCACAAGGGGTGACGGCGATATTTGTTACTCATAGTCGTGAAGAAGCGTTTGCTTTTGCTGACAAGATGGCTGTGATGAATCATGGCGTGATTGAGCAATATGGCACCGCGAGTGAGCTTTATTATCAACCATCAAGCAAGTTTGTGGCAGACTTTTTGGGTGGTGGTAGTTACTTAACGGCTAAACGTTCTTCAGAGTCGGAATTTGAGACTGAACTGGGATTGGTTGAAGCCACTGCGCAGCAACATATTCAAATTGGTGAGAGCTGCGAACTCCTACTTCGACCTCAGCATGTACAGATTAGTGCGGCTGAAGAGAGTACGGTGACGGTGTTGGAACAACAGTTTATGGGTGATCACTGCCGTTACGTGATTGATGCGAGTGGCAGTCGATTGTTAGCAAGTTCAGCGGAGCCTTTGACCATAGGCCAGCAAGTGTCGGTTAAGGTTGAGACCCAAGGTGTGCTCGCTTTCTAGCTAAAAAAGTGCCCGGCTAAATCGCCGGGCTAATTGTATTCACCTATAGGGAAGTGAATTTAGTTAACTAGAGTTGTAAAAACGCTTTGACTTGCTGTACGACCTGTTCGGCGGTCTCTTTATCTGCCATTTCAGCAAAGATACGCAGTAGTGGTTCAGTACCCGAGAAGCGCGCAATCACCCAACCACCATTCTTGAAGTAGACCTTAGCGCCATCTTCATAGCTCACCTTATCTATCTCAAACTCAAAATCAGGCAATTGTTTTTCAACATAAATGCGATTGTAGAGCACCTCTTTTTGGGCTGGCTTAAACGTACAGTCGCCCTCAGCGGTATAGGCATAGCCATACTTGCCATATATCTCATCCAGTAGCTCTGACAGTTTCTTGCCGGTCACAGAGATCATTTCAACCAATAGGCTAGAGGCGAAAACACCGTCTTTACCTTTGATGTGTCCACGGATGGTAAGGCCACCAGAACTTTCACCGCCAATCAGCGAATCATCGGCTTCCATTTGTGAACTGATATGTTTAAAGCCTACAGGCACTTCAAATGATTTCTCACTATGATCTGCAGCGATCTTATCGAGAATATGTGTAGTGGCAATATTGCGTACCACGGAACCTTTCCAGCCTTTGTACTCTAGTAGGTAGTAGTAGAGCAGGATCAGCACTTCGTTAGGATGAATAAAGTGGCCTTTTTCATCGATGATACCTAAACGGTCAGCATCACCATCGGTTCCGATACCAATATCGTATCCCTCGGCGGCTACAAGGTGCTTTAGCCTATACAAGGTCGCGGCACTCGGTGAAGGCATCAAACCACCAAAATCTGGGTTCTTGCCATCATTGATAACGTCGACATCACAACGGCCATTAATCAGCACCGTTTGCAATGCGTTTTTCGCCACACCAAACATAGGGTCGATCAATACACGTAAGTTGGCTTTCTTAATTGATTCAATATCGATGAAGTTAATGATCGAATCGACAAACTCGTTCATTGGGTTGATGACATCGATCAGTTTGTCTTCCACCGCTTGGTCGAAATCAACCGATTTAACCTGCTCAGCGCTTAGCTGGCTAATTTGTGTTTCGATTTTTTCGGTGATGATTTCATCAGCGTCACGCCCGCCTTGAATAAAGACTTTAATGCCATTGTAGTCGGCTGGGTTATGTGAAGCGGTGATGCAGGCAGAGTAGGCACAACCCATTTCTTTGGCCTTAAACATCACAATTGGCGTTGGAACGAACTTGTCGATAAAGCTGACGGTAATGCCGTTTGCAGCTAAAACCTCTGTAAACCAGCGGCCTGCTTTATCTGATAAAAAACGGCGGTCGTAACCAATGACGAACCCTTTTTCAGCCACTTGTTCTTGATTGATGATGTTGGCCAGAGCTTGAGCCACTAAGCGAACATTGTCTTTAGTAAACTCTTCGCCAATGAATGCGCGCCAGCCACCTGTTCCAAATTTAATCATAGTGATAATCCTTTAAGTAAAAGAGCCTCTCGAAAGAGGCTCATTGCTGGCGTTAACCAAGAACAACCACAACGTCGTTGACACTGCCTTCCGCTTGAACTGGAACAGCACCTGTCACTGCTTGTCCGTTAACAGTGATCGACTTAATGCCTTTGCTTACTGAGCTTGGGTTTTCGACCTTGATGTTGTAGGTCGCGCCTAACCACTGACGAGTGACCTCAAAACCAGGCCAGTCAGTTGGAATGCATGGATCTATGGTCAAACCATCAAAACCGGTACGTACACCTAAGATGAAGTTGGTTACCGCGAAGTAAGCCCAACCCGAAGTGCCCGTCAACCAAGGGTGGTTGGCACGGCCATGATCTTGGTGGTCACGACCCATAATGAACTGCACGTATGAGTATGGTTCAGCAACACGTCTTTCTATGATGTCGTTTTGGTTGTATGGGTTGAGCGCATCGTAGAATTTCATTGCGCGGTCACCACGACCAAGTTTCGCTTCTGCTACCCACGCCCACGGGTTTGGATGCGAGAAGATCGCGCCGTTTTCTTTTACGCCTTGGTATACACGAGTGACAAAGCCGATATCATCGTTAGGTGTTGCAAATGAAGGGGCGTTAAGATGTAGACCGTATTCTGAGAATAGATTCTCATCTACGGCATCCATCGCTTTTTCACCGCGCTCTTGCGATACCGCACCCGATAGAACGGCAAGAGTGTTTGACTCTAAGTGGATACGGCCTTCGGTCTGTTGTGCAGTACCGATCTTGTCACCATTTTTGGTCAGGCCGCGGATGTACCAGCCACCTTCATCATCCCAAAGGTGCGTTTCACACGCTTCACGAACATTGGCCGCCATTTCGGTGTATTTCTCTACATCTGCAACGCGACCTAAGTATTTCGCTAGGTCAATAAACTCTTGCAGAGCCCAGAAGTGGAGGAATGAAACCATAGAGGATTCACCGCCGCCTAGGTTTAGACAGTCATTCCAGTCTGCACGCAAACCTTTACAGATACCGGTTTGACCAACGTACTCCGCCGAGAAATCGAGTGCGGCTTTCATATGCTCGTAAACTGTTGCGTCTCCGCCGTCTGCGTAAGGAATGACTTCCTCGAAGAAACTATGCTCGCCAGTTTCCATCACGTACTTACAGATGGTAGGAACTAGCCATAGATGATCATCCGAACAAGTGTCTTCGATGCCGTGGATCTTATCTTCATCCGATGGCGTTGGAACCACGGTTGGAGATTTTGAAGGCTCAACATCGGCTTTTTCAGGATCAAACCAATCAGGATCAAATAGGTGCAGACCGTAACCAGCTTTAACCTGACCACGTAGAAGATCAACAAGACGTTTACGTGTCATTGCTGCATTTGAATGAGGGACTGAAATCGCATCTTGAGCAGTATCTCGGTAGCCAAGACCAGTACGTCCACCGACTTCAATGAAAGAAGCAAAGCGAGACCAAACCACACAGGTTTCAGCTTGGTATAGAGTCCAAGCGTTGATCATAGTATCTAGGCCTTCGTTCGGCGATTTCACTTGGAACTTAGCACAGCGCTCGTCCCAGTGGGCTTTAATACCTGCAAACGCAGCATCGACATTCGCAAGGTCTTGATACTTTTCACGTAGACGTTCGCCATTGCCTTTACCGATACCCAGAATGTAGGCAAAGCGCACTTCTTCGCCAGGTTGGATAGTGAACTGCTTGTGTAACGAACCACAGTGGTTGTAACAAGTTTGCGCACTATTGGTACATTTACCTTGTTCAACGGCGATTGGATTCGCTTCGTCGCGGTATAGACCCAGGAAGCTATCACGTTGACCATCGTATGAGTCAGGGTCAAATGTAGACGCTAGGTAATAGAAACCTTCAAAGTCGTTGGTGTTGTAGTACAAGTCATACTCAATCACGCCATCTTTGTACTCAGTTCCTGCTGAGTAAAGAGACATTTGGTGGTTCTGGTTGTCAGACTGAATGTGGCTAAATGAGAACTCAACAAATGAGAAGGCACTGATAGTACGCGGTTTATCAGAAGTGTTTTTAATCACAACGTCCCACACTTCCGCATCTTCGCCTTTTGGTACGAAGAGTGTTTTCGTCGCTTCGATGCCATTGTAATCACACTTAAACTTTGAATATGACAAGCCGTGGCGCACTTCATAGCTTGCTTCATCTAAGCTTTTTGCGACAGGCTGCCATGAGATTGACCAGTAATCGCCAGTTTGATCATCGCGCAGGTAAACATAGTGACCCGGGCGATCGAAAGTTGCGTTAGGGCGGAATTTGGTAACACGGTTATATTCAGGGGAGTTGTAGAATGAATACCCCCCTGCGTTGTGCGAGATGACAGTACAGAACTTCTCTGTGCCTAAGTAGTTAGTCCATGGCGCAGGTACGTCTGGTCGGGTGATGACGTATTCACGATTGTCGTTATCGAAATAGCCGTATTTCATGTTGATTTCCTTTTTACCAAGCTGCCACTTTGGCAGCCAAAAATTTAAGCTAGTGAAAACCGCGAATGCTCACCATTCGCTTCAGTGTTATTTCCACGGTTGACGATAGTTAATGTCTTGTCTGTCGAGTAAAGGCAAATGGCCTTTTAACCGTGCTAAATAGTCTTCCCAATCCCGTTCGGATTTCTCTGTCCAACAAGCTTCTGCAATAGCAGTGAGCCGTGGGAAAACCATGTAATCCATGCGATTTTGTTGTGTGACGATTTCACTCCATAGCGCGCACTGAATACCCAAAATGCGTTTTCTTATTGGATCGTTGTCAGGGACTTGCGCTAGTGGCTCATAGCGATAAGCATTTTCAAGAGGGATAACTGCTGCCCAATCGACCCCAGGTTCCTCTGGGCTGTAGTCTTGGGTCATATCTAAATAAGTCGATTGACCCGGCTGTAAAATGACATCAAAACCTTGTTTAGCGCAGTTAAGAGCCGCCTCTTCACTGAGCCAAGAGTAGATAACCGTATCTTTGCTCACCTTATTGCCGTGTTGAGCCTCTTCCCAACCCACCATGCGTTTCCCCAATGAGCGAAGCTTTTTCTCCGCATAGCCGAGAAGATGACCTTGGAGTTCTTTAGCGCTCTTATAACCCTTCTCTTGCATCAGTTTTTGGCAGGCAGGGCTTTCTAGCCACACGCCGTCAGGCACTTCATCGGCACCAATATGAACCCAAGGGGAGGGGAATAGCTCAGCGACTTCTTGCAAAACCTTGTCGAGGAACTCGTAAGTGCCAGCAAGGGCTGGCGAGAGCACATTGTCGTTGTAGTGCTGAATGCTGCGATACTGGGAACTATCATTCGGATCTTGTAATAGCTCAGGTAAGGACTTGATCGCCGCACGGCAGTGACCTGGAATATCGATCTCTGGAATTACGTTGATCCCGCGTTCGTCCGCGTAAGCAATCACTTCTTTGACTTCTTCTTGGCTGTAATAACCGCCATAGATGTCAGCTAGGTGACTGTACTGAGGTTCAAGCGCCGTCCCAACTCCGCGGTATCCGCCAGTCTTGGTTAACTCTGGTAGCGCTTTGATTTCCAGACGCCACCCCTCGTCATCGGTTAGGTGCCAGTGGAAGGTATTAAATTTGTAATGGGCGAGTTGGTTGATTAAACGCTTCACCATCTCAACTGAGTGGAAGTGGCGAGCACAATCCAACATCATGCCGCGATACTTAAAACGTGGCGCATCAACGACTTTAATACACGGGAGAGATAAGTTGTGGTCGTCATCTTGCTCAATTAATTGCAACAGGGTTGCGCTGGCATGAACAAAGCCAGAACGAGATCCTGCTTCAAGTCGAACGCCTGCACCACTCACCGTAAGTTGGTACTCACCTTCATCAAGAGTCGGATTATTACGATAAACAATCTCGCTATGACCTATGGTTTGAGCTTTAAAATCAAACAGCCTTTCTAGCTCTAGCTGCAACCATGTGGCGGCTTTCTCGGCTAGATTAGCTTGTAAAGTAATTTGACTAGAGCGAGTTAGTTGGAACTTGCCATCAAATAGCTCGACCTTATTTGGCTTAGGAATTAGCGCAATTTCAGGCGTATCAACACTGGGTAGCTCGGCGCGTTCACGATATGGCGAGGCAAGGGCAATAGGGGTCAAGACGACCTGATGCTTTTCCTGACCACCATTAGCAATAATTACCGCGTCTTTTAGCCCGTCGGTGTAGAAACGAAACGGAGCAGTATTGATACTAAATTCGCAGTAGTAGTGCTGATTGGCCTCAAGAATTTCGATATCAGGTTTGACCGTGCAGAAACTACCAACTTGTTTAATTTCTCCATGAGTGAAGCTATCAGGCAAGATAAAGCGATCAATGATGAACTGCAGTTGCCAGTTGCCGAGTGATTGATCGGTAAGGTTATGCAAAGTTAAACCAAAACGGCAAAACTGCTTTTGTTCGGATAGGACAGCAAGTTCTACGCGAAAGCTCATAATCTTATCCTCAATAAAGATTGTGCTTAGGTTGACCGGCAAACATGATTGCGCCTTCAATGGCATCAAACTGCGGTTCAACTATCCAAGACTGTACTGGTGGTGAAAGCCAAGCTTTGATGCGCTCGGCAATGCTGCCCATTAAACAGATGCGAGTCGCACCTTTACGACTAAGTGCCACTAGGAACATTTCAATGTCGTTGGCGGTTTGCTTAAGCATTTCTAAACCTAAGCTATCGCCTTGATGAGCGTGTTGAAAAATTGCAGGAGAGAATTGTCCGTAGTCTCTTGGTAATGCTGATTTAGACCATTCCACTATTTGGTCGACATCATGGTTGAAATGAGCGAGAACGTGCTGAGCAAGTGGAGTCTTTTCGCCGATACCATCTTGAACAAGAAGGACTTTTTGAATAAGACGTAGGCCCATAATAGCACCGCCACCTTGATCTGAGATTGGAAACTCTCGTCCACCGACAACGTGTTGTTGACCATTTTCAAGGTAGATACCACAAGAGCCTGTGCCTGCAATCATGATCGCGCCAGCATCACCATTGTGAGCACCAATACATGCGCCGTAGGCATCGGTATTGAGTACTATTGAGGCAAACGGGTGCGGTAGTTTCATAAATGCTTGCCATGCTGATTTTTGCTCAGCACCCGCGAGAGCAAGACCAAGATGCATACGAGCAAAGTCATTGGTGTTTAAACCACCCTGATAGGCGGCTTCGGTAATGGCTTGAACAATCGAAGCCATTGCAACTTCAACGCCTAGCAAAATATTGGCGCTACCGCTTTTCGCTTCACCGATTAAGTTGCCTTGTTCATCACGAATTCGGGCGCGGCAGGAAGTACCGCCACCATCAACACCAACAAATAACTTACTCATTGGCTGTCTCCTCAGTATTGAAGTGAGCGAACTGACTTACTATCGCGAGTAAATACCAAGCACCATGTGGAATCCATTGCTCTCCCCAACGCCAGTTTTGCAGCATGTCGTCTTTCTGTTTCTCTGGGTTAAAGGCGATGTCGTTTTCGTCTTCAAAGCCTGCGGTAATACCGTTACAAATGCCGCCTTTTGCATTAAAGAATCCAAGCTGTGGCAGGTAATCTGGGTTGTTGATGCCATGCCCATCCAGCATGCACATATGGTAAGGGTTAAGGCCTAAGATCCAATTAACACTGTTTTGGGCGAATGCGAGGAGCTGTTGCTTCGTCGCATGATCTTCAACATGCGCAAGGGCAAAAAATGCCATGCTACTGAGAGAGCCTAAACGTGCATTCTCTCCTTGCCACCAATAACCGGTTTCATTGTTCTGCGCGACAAAGAAAGCATCTCGCTTTTCACCATCAACAGATTTGACGTATTGGCGAGGATAACCAAACGGGTTTGCAACACTATTGCTAATCGTCAGTTCAAACTTCACCGCTCGGTTGATCACTTCGGTCACTTGTGATTTCCGTTGAGCGTTAGGCTCTACATTGAGGTACTCACATAGAGTGATAACGGGCAGACCGGCTTCAGCGGCGTGATAGTAAGGGCGACTGCCATCTTGGTTAGCCGCCCAGTAATGGTTGAAGTTTTGGTCACTTTTCTGACGAGAGATCAGTTGATTGCTCCAGTAGCGGCACTCTTCAAGATACTGTTCATTTTCTGTTGTTCGCAGCAGCTCAGTAACGGCAAGCAAGGCACAGTACTCATCAATGATGTTTTCTTGGCCATCATCTAGGTATTGGCGGTTAAACTCTTTAAGGTGCCAGTAGCCTTTCTCAGCAGCGGCTAAGTATTCTTGGCTAGAAAATTGACCATACTCATCTAATCGAGCCGCCTGAGCTAAAGCTGCGATAGCGACACCGCCGCCTTGTCTAAAGCCTGCCTGATGGTCTTCAGACTTGTGGCCTTCTTGAGTCGCGTAGGCACAAATCTCTCGCTGTTTAGTATCTTTCGACCACTTATCAAACACAGTCATGTAAAAGTAGCCGGCTTCATTTTGCATTCGCACTAGAAAATCCGCGCCAAATAGCGCCTCTTCAACTAAGCGAACTTTAGAGAAAGCGGGTATGGCATCACCACTGCCTACAAGCTCTAAACCTTTGAGCATGTTCCAAACTACCATTGGAGTTTGCTGCGGGTTTAGGTAATTGGCATACGAAAGGTGACTTAGGTATTTGCTGACATCCCCAGAAGCGTCATACCAACCGCCTTGAACATCTACGACTTGATCACTGCCGAGAATAGGAACCTGTTTATCTTGTTTGTCAAAGCGGCCGCCACATCGCTGTGATTTGAAGTAGTGGAGCAGGTCGGAAAAGGTTGTGTTGAGCAATAGTCCTTGCTCAATCGCAAATACTTCAGAGCGCAGATTTTCAACTCTTAGGTAGAAGCGTCCTGCTTGTTCAAAATCAGAGAATTCAATACGAAAAAAACTCCCTTGGTGCCAATTAGCGACCTTTGTGCCTTTCTCAATAGCAAAAGTCGCCACAGTTTGATGGCTGTCGGCACAAACTAACAACGCAGTGGTAGATGAAAGTCGTGTCTTGCCGGTCATCAAAACAGCCTGCTTTGGCCCAAGGGCTTCATAACCAATATGGTTAGTAAGTAGCAGCATTAAAATCTCCGAAAAATCAATCTTGTTAGTTGAGCCAAGAAAATCTTGGCTCTTTAGGTTTTAGTTTTCGTATAGGTAACAGCGAACAAAGTGGTTATCAGAAAGCTGAGTCACTTCTGGTAGCTGTTCGCGACATTTATCTGAAGCGTGCTGGCATCGACCGGCAAAAGGGCAGCCTACAGAGACTGGCGTCCAGAGTGGGATCTCGCCTTTGTTACCTTTGAGTTTCTCGTGAATCGATTTGCTCGGATCAGGTACCGCAGAAACTAATAGCTGTGTATATGGGTGCTGAGGGTTATGAATGATCTCTTCAGTGTCGCCCCATTCAACCATGTGGCCGACATACATAACCGCGAGATCTTCTGCGATGTAGCGTGCGGTAGCGATATCGTGAGTGATGTAAAGCAGAGACATTTGTTTCTCAAACTTCATCTCTTCCATTAGGTTAAGTACGCCAGCACGAATCGAAACATCCAGCATTGAAGTCGGCTCATCGGCTAGCACCACTTCCGCCCCTACTGCGATGTTGCGTGCTAAGTTGACACGCTGACGCTGACCACCAGATAACTGATGCGGGAACTTTTGCGCCGTCTCTTTTGGTGGGATAAGACCTACTTGCTCAAGCAGATCGTATACACGCTCTTCCTGTTCTTTCTTGTTGCGAGGATCCACTTTTTTATGGATCAGCAGCGGACGAAGAATGTGGTGGAAGATATTGTGGGTCGGGTTTAGTGAACCAAACGGGTCTTGCCAAACCATTTGCACACCTTCGCGGTACGCCATTAGGTCAGAACGCGAGTCGATGGTTTGAATATCACGACCTTTGTACTCAATCACACCATCGGTTGGTGCATACATTTTTGCGATCATCTTGGCGGTTGTTGATTTACCTGAACCAGATTCACCAACCACAGACAGGCCGCGGCTTTTGTACATTTTGAATGATACGTCGTTGATGGCACGCATCATTGGCTGTTGTAATGCATTGCTACTGATAGGGAAATCTTTAACTAGGTTTTTCCCTTCTACCAATAGCTCGCCAAATTCTTTGCTCATAATTGTCTCCAGTAATCTTTATAGTTATTTCTCAATGGCTCGCTAGAGTTTGCTTTGAGCTATCGGGTCACCATAAAGGTGGCAATTTGAGAAACGATTAGGCTCGATTTGTCGTAGTTGAGTTGGTACGCGAGTACATGCCTCGTGAACGCGGTCACAGCGTGCTTGGAAACGACAACCTTGAGGAATTTCCAGCAGGTTGAGCGGGTTTCCTGGAATACCAGTCAACTTAGTTTTTGGCCCAGTTAATGGAGGGAAAGAACTACCTAACCCCTTGGTATAAGGGTGGTAAGGGCTTTCTAGAATCTGTTTCGAAGGTGCAACTTCAATTAACTCACCTGAGTACATGATGCCGATGCGGTCAGAGAACTCGACCATCAAAGAGATATCATGGGTAATGAATAGGATTGAGAAACCAAACTCTTCTTTTAGTGCATAGATCTTTTGCAGAATCTCTCGTTGAACCACTACATCCAGTGCTGTGGTTGGCTCATCCATGATGATCATCTTCGGATTGAGCGCGAGAGCGATCGCAATCACCAAACGTTGACGCATGCCACCCGAGAACTGGTGCGGATAGTCAGTGAGTCGGCTAGGGTGAATATCGACAATCTCTAACAGACCTTCAGCGCGTTTACGGGCTTGCTCACGAGTCATGTTAGTGTGACGCATAATGACGTCACAAAACTGTTCTTCCATGGTTAGTACTGGGTTCAAAGCATTCATTGCGCTTTGGAACACCATCGACATCTCGCTCCAACGGAACGACTGCATGCGCTCGTCACTGTACTTAAGGATATCTTCACCATTGAAGATAACCTCACCACCGGTAATGAATGCAGGCGGCTTATGCAGGCGCATTAGCGAGAAGGCAACGGTTGATTTACCACAACCAGACTCGCCTGCTAGGCCAAACACTTCACCTGGGGCAATGTCAAAGCTGACATTGTTACAAGCACGGACGTCGCCAGCATCAGTAATATAGTCAACGCAAAGATTGCGGATAGAAATAAGTGGGCTAGTCATAATTATTTATCTCCGCTCCAAAGTGCATTTTGAGGTGGCATTTCAGGTGTACGTTCTTTCTTGTCTTGAGCTGCAAGCTTCTTCCAACGCTTCATGCCTTTATGTGAACGTAGCTGAGGGTTGGCAATCTCATCGACTGCGAAGTTAAGCAGTGCTAGACCAGTAACCAGTACAGTGAGTGCAATACAAGGTGTTAGAACTTCCCACCATGCGCCGATTAGCATCGCAGATGATTGGTTAACGTTGTAAAGCATGATGCCCCAGCTGATGGTATTCGGGTCACCTAGACCAAGGAACGAAATGATAGATTCCATACCAATTGCGTACATCACTGAGCCAATAAAGCTCGCGCCAACGATTGGAATTAAGTTCGGCAGAATCTCAACAAAGATGATGCGGAAAGAGGACTCACCAAGCACTTCAGCGGCTTTAACAAACTCTTTTTCTCGCAAGGCAAGCGTTTGTGAGCGAATAACCCTCGCGCCCCAAGCCCAGGAGGTACAGCCGATAATGATGGCAATGGTTAGTGGTCCTGCTTCACCAATGAAGGCGGCTAAAACGAATAGCAATGGATATTGAGGGATAACCAGCATGATGTTCATCGCGGCGGTTAACACGTCATCAACACGGCCTCCGAAGTAACCTGCTGAAATACCGATGATGGTTGCAAGTAGACACACTGTGATACCCGCACCAAAGCCGACACCGAGAGAAATACGCGCACCGTGCACAAGCTGAGACCAAATATCGCGGCCCATACGGCTAGTACCAAGAACGTGATCGGCTTTTTTCGACATGATCATTGTGCGGCGATCAGTGGCTAGGTTCTGTGCAATCCAACCATCTGGGTTAGCTTTTGCTGAAGTGACGACAAAGCCTGGGTACTCATGTGGATTACCTGTTCTCTTATCTGGAGCATGCTTAGTCAGTACCGGAGCGAAAATCGCGACAAGTAAGAACACTGAGACAATGGCTAAACCGACACGTGCGTATGCGTTACCTAAGATTAGCTTAAATAGTTGTTTCATAATTATTTTCCTCCCTTGCGCAGGCGAGGGTCTAGAACGACATAAGCCATATCTGCAATTAAGTTAAATGACAGCATAAACAGCGTCATAATGATTAATTGACCTTGAAGAACCTGGTAATCACGTGCGTGAATCGCGTTAAGTAGAACCGTACCAAGCCCTGGGTAGTTAAAGATGATTTCTACAATTAGCTGACCGCCAATCGCCATACCTAGTGACATTGAAAGGGCAGTCACACTTGGCAGTAGCGCGTTTCGTGCTGCGTAGTTGAAAACAACACGGTTTTCGCTCAAACCCTTACCTTTCGCCATAGTGATGTAGTCTTCGGCGAGTAGGTTGATCATGTTGTTACGCATGTTGATCAAGAAGCCACCGATCTGAACCACAGAAGCACAAAACAGCGGTAGGATGGCGTGGTACGCGACGTCTTTGATGAATTCCCAGCTTGTCCATTCAGGCACTGTACCTGCTGTGTAGGCATATCCTGTTGGGAACCACTTCAAGCCGATTGCGAAAGTAAAGAGCGCTAGCATCGCGATAACAACTTGAGGAACGGCTTGAATAATGAGCATGCCAGGTGTGACGAAAGCATCGTATTTGCTGCCGCGCTTCCATGCGGCGAAGATGCCTAAGATAGAACCTAACGAGAATGAAAGGATTACGGCTGAACCTGCAAGGAATAGTGACCAACCAAATGCACCACCAAGCAGTTTATTTACCGAGAGCGGGTAGAATTGGATTGAAGTACCCAGTTCCCAGCTAAGAATGTTTTTCATATATGCGATGTACTGAACAAATAGACCGCCATCGACGAAACCTAGCAGCTCTTTCATTGCTGCAATACGTTCAGGAGTTACCTGAACCGATGCGTTTGCAAACATCATGGTGACCGGATCGCCCGGCATCGCACGTGGAATAATAAAGTTTAGCGTCGCAGCAACTAACAGCGCGACCAAATAGAACGACAAACGTCTTAAAAAATAACCCATAACTTACACCTTACTTACCCAGATTTTCCCTGTTTCTGGCTTCAGGTCGCCCTAGCGAAAACGAAAATTTAGAGCGAACAATCCCCTGACGACTAGCGCCACATGACGAACTGGTAACAGTGAGGGGGATTTTGCGGCATACGGAATGTATGCCGCATAGTTAGAACAACTACTTATTTAACTGGTTTTAGGTCCAGTACGTGTAGTAGACGCTCTGGGATACCAGCCCAAATGTTTGGACGGCCTTTTGGATTTTCTTCGTTCCACCAACCAGTAAAGCGAGTTGTGTTGTATTGGAACATGTATGCACCAGACAGTACTGGAATCGTTACCTGGTCTTTAGCAATGATTTCCTGAATGCCGTGAGCGATTTCTAGCTGCTCGTTCTTATCAGCTGTTTTGTAGAAGCTGTTAAGAAGACCATCAAGTTTGTCGTTCTTGTAGTAGTGCATTGCAAAGCGAGGCATACCGTCACCAGCTTGTAGCTCAGAGTTGTAGCCACTGTTCCAGTATAGGTGTGGATCCGCACCGTGGAAGTAGTTGGTGTAAGCAACGTCATACGTAGCTTCTAGCATCGCTTGGTTGTACACAGAGAAGTCTGGAGTACGAGCTTTTGCTTTAATACCTACTTCAGCAAGTTGCTCAACCGCTAGTTGAACTGTGTTGTTGAAGTCAGTCCAACCGTTAGGAGATTGAATCAGAAGTTCGAAAGACTTACCTGATGGAGTGTCTACGAAACCGTCATTGTTAACATCTTTAAAGCCAGCTTTTTCTAGCAGCTTTTTAGCGCCTTCAACGTTGTAGGTGTTGTAACCTTGGTATTTCTTATGAATGCCTTCATCAGACCAAGTCTTAAATGCATAACCTAGACCTGAAGCGAAGTCATTCACTGTACCGCCGCCGTAGAATGCAATGTCGATAATCGTTTGACGGTCAAGTGCCATTGAGAATGCGCGGCGGAAATCAACGTTTGTTAACGCTTCATTTTTAGCTGCGTCAGGGTGCTTAAAGTTAACAACGAATGCTTGTGTACCTGCTGGCGGGTACCAATAGTGGTGCTTAGGACTTGCCGCTGCATAGGTACGATCGATGTCTGGAATGAATGATGAAGTCCAGTCCATTTCGCTGTTTACAACTTTACCAAGGAATTGGTCGTTGTTTGCGATCTGAGGGACGCGCAGACAGTCTACATCTAGGTTATCTGCATCCCAGTAGTTCGGGTTTTCACACTGAATGTAAAGTTGTGGAGTGAAAGTCGCGATTTCAGTAAACGGACCAGAACCTACTGGATTTTCGTTTGTGAACGTTGATGGATCTTTTACTTTACTCCATACGTGCTGAGGTACTACAGGTACTTTAACAATTTCGTAAGGAGCATTTGAGTTCGCTTCTTTGATATTGAATTTAACTTGGTAGTCGTTCAATTTCTCGACACTAGAAACCCAAGAGTTGATACCACTTTGATCAAGTTCAGGCTTCTCTTTCACTAGATTAAATGAGTAGATCACATCATCCGCGTTGAAGGTTTCGCCATCAGACCATTTCACACCTTTACGTAGGTCAAATACAACGCTAAGTAGATCGTCTGCAATGGTGTAGTTCTCTGCTAGACGGAATACAGGTGTATTACCATGCATCTCGTTGAAAACAACAAGTGGCTCGTATAGGAAATCTGTCGTTGTGTGTAAGTTCGTTGCACCTAGGTATGGGTTAAAGTTACGTACGAAAGTGGTGAACTCTTTAGGGTGGATAGTTAATTCACTGCGTTCAGCTGCAGCGGCTACTGAAGTAAAACCAGTTGCTGCTGTTGCGATAATTGCTGTTGCTAGTGCTGTTTTTTTAATGTTGGCAAGCATAGCTGTTCCTTACTATTTGCTTTCATTTCACTAATGGATGGAATGTCATCAATTGAATAACACTCACTAAGGCCTACCTCTGTAGGTAACTTTTCGCCGGAGGAGGCGAGTTGTCTAGAGTGGCCTGTAGGCCTTAGGCACAGTAAGAAAACACCTTAACGTCAATTTTCGCAATTGCTATTCCCGTCAAAATCGTCAAAACCCCTAATTATGACGTCAATAATGTTAAAAAAGCGTGGTGGGAGCGATTTTTGGGCAAATAATTGAGTTTGAGGTGAGTCGCATTAAGTTACCTATTGAACTTACCTTGTTAGTGCTTACTTACTCTTCGGTTCTTTAAAAGTAAAAGGTATTCTTCTATTTAGATATCTTGAGATCTTAGTCACGTGTGCCTTAAAGCGTTAATTTCTTCCATTAAATAAAAACTGCCGTCTTGTTGTGATTGGCTTCGCAATATGAGCTTTATTTGTTCAATAGAGAGAATAATAAGCTTGTTTCGGTAAAATTGAGCAAGTGATAAAGCTTGAAAATAACACCTTGTTAGAGTTGTTTTACGCAGCGTATTAACGTTATCAGCAGGTGCTGAAGTCATTGTAGTTAGGTAATAAAAAAGCCTGCATAAGCAGGCTTTGGTTGGTTTATCGCTACACGTTAACTAGTGAGCAAATGCTGCAATTTATCGCGTAACCCTTCTATGTGGGTTCTCTCTGGACTTTGTTCATTGCAGTGTTCAAGAATGTAATCGAGAGAGCTTAATACGGTTCTCCAACGCGGTGTTTTCGGCAGGGTTTCTGGCCGGAGGTATTTGTCCAAGGTACGGGTTTGCAGCGTACTCCGGTCGAGATAAACTCGCCACAAACCACTTTGTTCAGCAAAAGCAAACTTAGTTTGGCCGGTTACCGACTCCCAATAAATAAGCGCGCTGGTCATAGCTTCTACTAATACTTCGCGCATCACGTCTTGTTTTGATTTGTTGTCGCTTGTTGCTCGATCGGCCAAGCGAGTAAATTCTCCGCCTAATTCTTTAAGCTCTTGCAGTTTGGCTTTATCCCCTTCAAAAGCGAAGCTAGATAACGCCTCAATAGCGGTTTCTAGGTTGTTAATACGCGCCGCATTGATACCACCACCCACATTAAAGATGTACATAGAGCGCAGTCCTGCACCTTCAGGTAGTTTAAGGATATCCGCCGATAGGTGTTGCCTTACATCTTCTACATAGACGTCAATGGTGCCGCAGTAGTGCCCCTGTTCCACGTTGAGGAACTTAGGTGCAATGATTTCGTCGGCGCTTGAACGTTTAAGTTGTTCGGTTGAGCGTTTAAACAGTCTTGATGCCGCCTCGTTGGCGAAGCGAATCTTATTATCTTCTCGTACACAGACAATAGCCTCAGGAGCAGTCTCAAGTTGCTCAAGTAGTCGGCCTTGTGTTTCAAGTAAACTGGCTTCTACAATCGCCCGATGTTTTAGCTCTTGTTGAAGCTGCTGATTTTCGATTCGACGCTGTTCTGCTTTACTTGCTGTGAGGTGAGCGACGATCCGAGCGGCTAGCTCCTGCTTATTAAATGGCTTGGATAGATAGTCGTTGGCACCTGCGTTAAAGCCGCGTACCCGATCATCAGTTTGGTTTAATGCAGTTAACATGATCACGGGTAGTTGCGCATGATCGTAGGTCTCGCGGAGGGTTTCACATACTTGGTAACCACTCATTCCCGGCATCATGATATCTAGTAGCAGCAGCTCAGGCTTTTCCTTACTGATGGCTTCAAGTGCCTCATTACCATCTTTTGCAGTTCGAACACGATAACCTTCCAAACGTAAGAAACTATCTAATACTCGCAGGTTTACGGGTTCGTCGTCGACAACAAGTAAGAGTGGGCCGTCTGGATTTTCGGGTAAGCTTGCTGGCTCTTCTAGTTCAACCTCTCCAGAGTTAGGTGCTTTAAAATGAGCTGACTCATAATGGTTTGCTTGCTCAATTTGTTCCGTGTTGGCGATTGGCAAAGTGAAGCTAAAGGTGGTTCCAACCATAGGTTGGCTGCTGACGTAAAGCGTACCTTGCATCAGTTCAATTAGCTGACGGCTAATCGACAAGCCCAACCCTGCTCCTTGACGATAACGACTCGCGTCACTGCCGGCTTGAATAAGAGGCTCAAAGATGTGGTCAAGTTGATCGGCTGGGATACCTTGCCCTGTATCGACCACTTGAACGCGAATATTGTCATCTACCACACTAGCAGAAATAACGATTTTTCCTTCGCTGGTGTACTTAATCGCATTGCCGACTAAGTTATAGAGAACTTGCTCTAGTCGTTGCGGATCGGCACTGACCCAGACAGGTTCATCTGGAACCTGATTAATAATCCGCAGAGGTTTGGAGCCTATCAAGTGAGAGGAAAGTTCTAATACCAAACGAGTAGAGCCTGATAAATCGACGGCACTGGTCTCGATATCTAGATTGCCATAGCGCATTTTGTGATAGTCGAGCAGGTCATCAACCAAGGTCGCTAAACGCTGACCACTATTGATGATGATATCGAGTTGATATTTGTGCTCAGAGGTGATCGGGCCATTGGCACCAGAGGCGAGCGCTTCAGCAATGCCAACCATACCATGAAGTGGTGTGCGCAGCTCATGGGAAGTGGTGGCTAAGAACTCATCCTTGAGCTTGTTTGCCAATTGCAGTTCTTCGTTTTGTTTTTGGATTAGCTGTAGATTGCTTTCTAGCTCTTCATTTTGCTGTTTGATTAACAGGATCTTCTCTCTAATGGAGCGCTGCATGCGCTCGAAGCTGATCGCTAAGCGCCCGATTTCATCTTTGCGCTGGGTGTTGTTCATGTCGGCATCAAGATCGCCAGCCGATACTTTCTCTGCTGCCCAAGTCAGTTGCAGTAGCGGGGAAGTGATGAAGTTCGACAAATAATGGGAGGCCATGACAACCAAAAGAATGGCACTAAGCATGGCGAAGATAAATAGGGTTTCGAGCTGGTGGACACGGGCGAAGGCGACGCTTTCTGGTACTTCTACCACAATAGCCCAATCAATACCTTTGAACGAAATTGGACTGTAAGCGGCAATAATCGCTTCACTTTCCGTATTAGTATAAGTGCCGACATCGGTTGAGCCTGCAAGGGCTAGGTCGACCACTTGACGACTTTTATCAATATCTTCTTGTTGGTAGGCAAGGGTACGTGATTGATGATCAGAGCCAACCAACAGCGTCTTCATCGACACTAAATTACTTTTGTCGGCGACCAATTTGGTGATGGCATTGTTTGGCAACCTGAACATCGCATAACTGTGTAGGTAGCCTTGCTGGATAATAGGAGCTCCAAGCCAAGCTACGGTTTTTCCTTGTTCATTAGAGAAGTCGGAAATGATCAGAGGGGTAAAATCTTCATTGGTTTTGCGCTTATCGTTGACCAAATTACGCAGCTTAGCAAAGGTTTTACCCAGGTTATCGTCCTTGTATTTACCCGTCAGAAGGTTAGTACCAAAGTTATCATGTTTGTAGATCGAGTAGGTGACGTTGCCTTCTCTATCGACAAGCAAAATATCATCAAAGTCAGAGCGCTTTAGAAGTTCTAGATATGCCCAGTGATATCGTTTGTGGAGCAGGCGGTAGCGTTCTGTGCCGTTATAGACACTTGATTGGGGTAATATCGAGGTTTTGATTTGGTCACCAGAACCTTGGATATAACGACGCTGAGCGTATTCACGTGCTTGCTCCATGTCCAAGCCAAGACTGCTAAATGCGTTGACTAAACCGTAGAAACGCCCACCGCTGGCATAGGCTAACTCTGAACGGACAAAGCCCATTACCTCAGACTCCTTGGCGTATAAGTAATCGATCACTTGTTGGCGCTTACTATCTCGAACCGAGGTTAGGTGTGAGGTACTTTGCTCTTGAAGATCTTGAGTGTGGGATTGTAAGAAAAAGATCGCAATAACCGTCAGAGGGGTAATACTCAACACTAAAAATGCCAGCATTAAGGTACTCTGAAGGCGTTTAAACTTCTGTTTTCGATAAAACTTAAACATAGCCTGAGTTTAGTTTCCGTAACAATACTGCTTATATGGAAGAGGGCGCCCCAGATAAGCGAGACAAAACGTTATTTTCCTAAGATGACAAAATTAACGAGTTTTTTTACTTTGACAAGTAAGTTGCGATCAAAGCGTGGAGAGTGGCGCAAATTTAATGGCTATAGGGGGGATATTGCCCAATCCAAGTGAGGGATTGGGCGGTTAAATTACTTTTTCGCGTGGTAAATAGCGAATTTACTGGTCTTATTTAGCGTCTCACAATTACCGTAAGCTTGCTCAATAATCGGTGGATACTTTAAAAAGCTATTGGCAACAATGTACAAGTGACCTTGGTTTGCACTCTGCTTAGGACCTTCGGCAAGTAAGGTTTCTGTTGCACTATAGCTAGTATCTAGTCCCGCGTGGAACGGCGGGTTACTAATGATAAAGTCATAATCGTTACTGGTATCAGAATAGATATCAGAGGCAAAGACTTTGCCTGTTAATCCGTTGGCTTCTAAGGTTGCTTTGCTCGATGCCACTGCTAATGCACTGATGTCGCACATTTCTAGCTCAATATCTGAATTCAATAGTGCCATCACACTACCGATAACACCGGCACCACAACCAAAATCGAGCACCTTGCCGCTTAGGTTAGGTAGCGTATCAAGCAGTAGCTTACTACCGATATCAAACTCACCATGACTGAATACACCTGGCAAGCTCTTAATCGTCAGCGAAGTTTGCTGATATTCAACTTGATAGGTTTTAAACCAAGCTTGCAGCTCAAACGGAGCGGGAGTTTGTGTACACTGTCCCCAGTAGAATGAGCAGCGACGTGCAGAATCGTATTTGGTAATCAAGCCATACGGCTTAAACATTTTCTCGATGCTTTTCACACCTGAACGGTTTTCCCCGACAACCACGATCTCTGTGTCTTTGCCAAGTTTTGCCATCAGCATAGCGAGCAAGTATTCCGCTTCGGCTTTTGCTTTCGGCCAGTAGAGCAGCACCATATCGGCTTGAGTCTGCTGATTAAATTCAGCACCAAAGACACTTGTCACCTGCGAGTATGCGCTCAACTGTCGATGGTAACCATAGTTAGTGGTGAAGACAGTGACAGAGTGGCAGTGTTTAGTAAGTTCGACGGGAAAAAGATCTTCAGCTTCTCCAGCGACCAAAACGTGCTTACCTTCGAAGTAGGCAAACTGTCTCTCAGCGATTTGACTTGGTGCAATATAAGCAGACATAGCAAACTCAGTATAAAAAAAGAGGGAGGATTTTCGCATAATCCTCCCTCATCTTGAAGTGATAAACTCGCTCAACAGCGCCTAACGTAAAAGCTAACTGCGATCTTGTTGATCGAGGAAGCCTTGGAACTCTTCTTCATATATATTGAACAGTACCATGGTGACGGCAAAGATAATTGGACCGTAGATCAAGCCAATTAAGCCAAATAGATGTAGACCACCAAGCAGTGAGAAGAAGATCATCAACGTATTCATTCCCGCGCTGCCTTGCATTAGTAGTGGACGCAGCAAGTTATCAATCGAGCCAACGATCGCGACGCTCCAAACCGTTAAGAAAATCGCCCATGTGGTATCACCGATTAAGAACAAGTAAATCGCGGCAGGAATCCAGATTAGTGCTGTTCCTACTACAGGGATAAAGGAAGCAAAGCCCATCATGGTGCCCCAGAATAAGCCCGGGAATCCAGCAAGCCACATACCAATACCACCCGCAAAGCCTTGCGCAATGGCTGTTAAGAATGAGCCCATCACGGCAGATTTAGCTACCTGTTCCACTTCATCCAGTAGCTTGTCTTCTTGGCTACGTGACAAGGGTAAGATATGTCGAATCGCACTGATGATCTTGTCGTGGTCGCGGAGTAAGAAAAACAACACGAACAACATCAAGAAGAAATCCATTAAGAAGTTGGTCGCATCGCCTAAGATTTTTGCGCTGATACCAACAAGGTTACTGCCGAAAGAAGTAGCAAATTGCGCTACCTTTTGGGCAATTTCTTGAGGGCTAATAGTATCAAACGGTAAGTAAGTATTGACTAACGACAGTCCATTCACCACCCAAGGATGTTCGAAAATCGTTTGAATACCGCCATGGGTTACCCACTGATAGACATTTTGTGAAAAAGCCGAGCCTTGCTGAACAATGGCTGCAAACACAAACAACAGCGGAAAAACGATGATAAAGGTGAGTACTATACATGAGAGTAGGGATGCCAAGTTGGTGTGCTTTGGCATGCGTTTTTCTATCCACTCATGAATAGGAAACATCAGTAGTGAGATGATAAATGCCATGACAATTGAGTTGATGTAAGGCTCAACTAACAAAAAGCACGCAAGCCCAGCAGCAAGTAAGGCAACAATCAATACCCAATGGCTGGAAGTTAATTTGACTTTATCTGACACTTTTCTTATCCAAGATTTCGATACTGTATCAGTATAATGGCGGTAAATGTCTGAGTGTTCAACGCAAAATCAAAATGTTATTCGCGGAGTGGAAAGAGTATGGGCTGTTGTGAGAAAGAGAAATGTTGCGATAGTAAGAGCGAGCCTAAGCGTAAAATACCTTGGTTTGCTCTGATGTTGTTCGGTTTGGCGGTGTTAGTGGTCGTTAACTGGCAATAAAAAGGCTGCACTTAGCAGCCTTCAATCAGTAATAAGAGCTATGATTATGCTTCTTCAGCAATAATTGCGAAACAACGGTCAGCCGCTTCTAGGGTCGCTTCAATCTCTTTGCTACCGTGAGCGAGTGACGTGAAGCTCGCTTCGAATGCTGATGGAGCAAGGTAAACACCGTGGTCTAGCATTAGGTGGAAGAAGCGTTTGAAGCGTTCGATATCACATTTGGTCACATCTTCGTAGCGGGTAATGCTTTCTTGGTCAGTGAAGAAGAAGCCAAACATACCGCCAACTTGGTTAACCACTAATGGAATGTTGTGGTTGTCAGCCAGTGCTTTAAAGCCTTCTGCAAGTTGCTTGGTTTTTGAAGCTAAGCGTTTTTCATTGCCTTCTTCTTTTAACAGGTTCAAACATGCAAAGCCTGCAGCCATTGCCACTGGGTTACCAGAAAGCGTTCCAGCTTGGTAAACAGGGCCTGTTGGTGCGATATGTTGCATAACTTCTTTGCGACCACCGAATGCGCCAACTGGCATACCGCCACCAATAACTTTACCTAGAGTTGTAAGGTCTGGCTTGATGTTGTAGTAGCCTTGTGCGCCGCCTAGAGCAACTCGGAAGCCAGTCATTACTTCATCAAAGATTAACAAAGCGCCTTCTTCATCACAGATTTGACGAAGTCCTTCGTGGAAGCCTTCTACTGGCGGAATGCAGTTCATGTTGCCTGCTACTGGCTCTACGATGATACAAGCGATCTCACCTTTATTTGCTGCAAACAGTTCACGTACTGAATCTAGGTCGTTAAATGTTGCGGTTAGCGTGTGCTTAGCAAAATCAGCAGGAACGCCTGGCGAACTAGGTTGACCTAAAGTCAGTGCTCCTGAGCCAGCTTTAACCAATAGGCTGTCTGCATGACCGTGGTAGCAGCCTTCAAACTTCATAATCTTGTCACGGCTAGTGTAGCCACGTGCTAGGCGAATCGCACTCATTGTCGCTTCTGTACCTGAACTTACCATGCGCACTTGCTCCATTGATGGAACAAGTTCTGACACAAGCTCAGCCATAGCAATTTCCATTTCAGTCGGAGCGCCAAAGCTTAGACCACGCTGTGCTGCATCAATAACAGCTTCACGGATGACTGCGTGGTTATGACCAAGTATCATTGGCCCCCAAGAGCCTACGTAGTCGATGTAAGCTTTACCATCAGCATCAAAAATCAATGGGCCGTCGGCACGTTCTACGAAGATTGGCGCGCCACCAACGCCGTTAAAAGCACGTACTGGAGAGTTTACGCCGCCAGGAATGGTTTGCTGTGCTTTTTGAAATAGATCAGCTGATTTGGTCATGGGATATCCTCTTTTGATTGCTCGGACCAATTTGGCTCGCATTGTACCTGCCCTGCTTGATTCAATAAAACGCTTTGCGCCACATTCTGAATACTTTGACAGCAAATAAACCTCAAATAGTGTAAAAATTGGCTTGAAAAGTGGTGAATACTTGAACGCTTCACTCAGGTATTAGATAATCACTACAATATTAAAAGATAAGTTCCAGATGGTGAGTGCAGTCTGGATGCAGAAGACTGAGAGAGGTCATCGTGAGCGAAGTAAATATCCCATTAACATTTTCAGATGCAGCGGCTCAGCGAGTAGGTGCTTTAATTGCTGAAGAAGAGAATCCAAACCTAAAGCTACGTGTTTACATCACGGGCGGCGGTTGTAGCGGCTTCCAATACGGATTTACGTTTGACGAAAGTGTCAATGAAGGTGATACCACGATTGTAAACAGTGGCGTTACCTTGGTGGTTGACCCTATGAGCCTCCAGTACCTAGTGGGTGGACAAGTCGACTACACAGAAGGCCTTGAAGGCTCGCGCTTCTTCGTTAACAACCCGAATGCAACCACTACCTGTGGCTGTGGCGCATCTTTTAGTGTTTAACCACTGACTGTTTTTGTCAAAGGCTGCATTGATTGCAGCCTTTGTTTTATCTGCCTCTCAGATTCCAGAAACTGAGACCTACTCTAAAATACTGTCCAACTGTATTTTATTTTTGTTTGGTTAATTTATATCCTGAATAATACTTCTCACGAATGAATCTCGTGAGCCCCTATATCTAAGGCTTACCTAGTCACCGTTACCTAGGTTGTTACGGTTGAATTAGGATGCGATATAGAATTACTAAGGATAGTTATGGCTAGTATCTCTCCGTTGCGTTTTATCGCGACCAGACCTTATCTTGTATCTCTTTTTTTAGTCACTGTACTTACGCTCTGGCTTGGTGTTGGTATGTTGAATGCCGAAGACTCGACACCGCAACATAACGAACTGGAGATCCCTTTAGCTAAAGTCGCTTTCACTTCGTTTGTCGCCAACCCTACCCATAAAAGCATCGATCTCTATGGACGGACCGCTCCCAATAAGCAAGCAAAACTAGGCGCTGAGATTGCAGGTAAAATTACTCAGCTTAAAGTTTCCAAAGGGGACAGTGTTAAACAAGGGCAAGTGATTGCGCTGATCGATAAAGGCGATCTTGAGATTCAGCTTGAGCGCGCACAAGCCATGCTTAAGGTGAAAGAGAAAGAGTTTAAAGCGGCCAAGTCACTGCAAAGTAAAGGCTTACAAGGTGAGGTTGCTTTCACCAATGCTCAGGCGGGATTGGTTGAAGCTAAAGCTATGGTAAGCAATGCCAAAATTGCTTTGCGTAACACCTCGGTGACCGCGCCTTTTGCTGGATTTGTTGATCATCTGTTTATTGAAAAAGGGGATTTTGTCGGTGTTGGCGATCCCGTCGCAAGCTTGCTTGATTTGAGTATGATTGTGATTGAAGCCGATGTCAGCGAGCGACATATTCAGGATCTGGTGTTAGGCCAACAAGCGCAAGTTCGCTTTATTAATGGCAAACAGGCAAAAGGCAAAGTTCGCTATATTTCGCGCGTTTCGTCTGACTCGACCAACACCTTTCCGATAGAAATCGAACTGCCCAATCCTAAGCAGAGAATCCCTGCTGGTATCAGTACTGAAGTGACACTGAACTTGCAAGATCAACTTGCTATCAAGGTGACGCCAGCCATGCTCGCTTTAGATGAAGCAGGTAATCTAGGGGTTAAAACTCTAGTCGCAGATCGTATTAAGTTTGTTCCTATCAACCTAGTTAAAGCTGAACAAGATGGAGTGTGGCTAACAGGATTGGGCGAGAGTGTTGATATCGTCACTACCGGGCAGGGCTTCGTTCGCGATGGCGATCAAGTCATCGCTGTAGAACAGCAAGATTAGGAGGCGCGATTATGTTTGCATTGATTGATGCTGCGCTTTCTCGCACGCGCACCATGATGGTGTTGTTGGTGTTTATTCTTCTTGCTGGCGCTGCGACTTACGTGACGATTCCCAAAGAGTCGAGTCCAGATATCACCATCCCTATTATCTATGTATCGGTTGGGCACCAAGGTATTTCGCCATCAGACTCAGAAAGGCTGCTAGTACGCCCAATCGAGCAAGAGCTTAGATCGATTGAAGGGGTCAAAGAGATGACTTCTACTGCATCAGAGGGGCATGCCTCTGTGATGCTGGAATTTAGTGTTGGTGTCGATCTGAACAAAGCGATGGCAGATGTACGTGAAGCCGTTGATCTCGCCAAGCCTAAGCTGCCCAGTGGTAGTGATGAACCCACAGTTAATGAAGTGACTTTGGCGTCAGAAGAGCCGGCTTTATCTATCGTGCTTTATGGTACGGTGCCAGAGCGTACGATTGTTCAGATTGCGCGCCAACTAAGAGATAAGCTTGAGAGCTATCGTCAGATCCTTGAAGTGGATATTGCTGGCGATCGTGAAGATATTGTCGAGATCGTGGTTGATCCGCTCTTAATGGAAAGCTACGGGCTTGATCAAGGAGATATCTACAATCTGATTGCCTTGAATAACAAAGTGGTTGCGGCAGGCTTTGTTGATACGGGGTATGGGCGTTTCTCAGTGAAAGTGCCGTCAGTATTTGATTCCTTAAAGGACGTACTTGAACTGCCAGTCAAGGTAGACGGTAAGCAAGTGATCACTTTTGGTGATGTTGCGACTGTTCGTCGAGCTTTTCGAGATCCAGAGAGCTACGCCCGACTCGATGGTAAATCAGCGGTGGTGCTTGATGTGAAAAAGCGTGCTGGCGAGAACATCATCGAAACCGTTGCGTTAATAAAAGCGGTTTTGGAACAGGCGCAAAAACGCCCTGACTGGCCGAATAATCTGTTAGTTAAGTACACTTGGGATCAATCCAAAGACGTTAAGATGATGCTTAACGATCTACAAAATAACATCCTGTCGGCGATCATTTTAGTTGTTATCGTCATCATCGCGATATTAGGTGTTCGAACCGCTTTCTTGGTTGGCGTGTCGATACCTGGCTCTTTCCTGACGGGCCTGTTAGTTCTGTCCGTATTTGGGTTAACGGTTAACATCGTGGTGTTGTTCTCGCTGATTATGGCCGTGGGTATGCTGGTGGATGGTGCCATTGTAGTGACTGAGTTTGCCGACAGGCGCATGCAAGAGGGGACGCCACGTCGTGAGGCGTATCGAGATGCGGCGAAACGTATGGCGTGGCCTATTACTGCGTCAACGGCGACGACTTTAGCGGCGTTTGCCCCACTGCTTTTCTGGCCTGATGTGACTGGTGAGTTCATGAAGTACTTGCCGCTTACATTGATCGCAACTTTAACTGCATCATTGGCAATGGCGTTATTGCTCGTTCCTGTACTAGGGAGCTTAATTGGTCGACCGCAACACGTAACTAAAGCGCAGCGTGAAAAAATGGTCGCCTTGCATGACGGAGATTTCTCTAAAGCGACCGGTATTACTAAGCTCTATTTTCATACCTTAGATATCGCGATTCGCCATCCGCTTAAGATTTTGTTGAGTGCAATTCTGTTAGCCATTGCGGTGGGATTCACCTACGCCAAAGCGGGCTTGGGCGCTGAGTTCTTCCCTGAAGTCGATCCTCCTTTCTTTACCGTTAAAGTACGCTCTTATGGTGATCTTTCCCTTGATGAGAAAGACGTCATCATGCGTGACATTGAGGCGGTGATGCTTGGGCATGATGAGTTTGAAAGTGTCTACACCAAAACAGGTGGCGACGACGAAATCGGGCAAATCCAAATTACGCCTGTGGATTGGCAATATCGCCGTAAAGTCAAAGAGATCATCGAAGAGCTCAAGCAGCAAACGGATCAATATGCAGGGGTGGAAATTGAGTACAAGTTCCCAGATGCAGGTCCACCCGTTGAGCATGATCTAGTGATTGAAATGTCTGCGCGGATTCCTGATCAACTCGATGGCGCAGCAAAACTGGTGAGGCAATGGGCAGATAATTACCCTGCGTTTACTAACCTGAGTGATACCTCAAGCAAAGAGGGGATCGACTGGCAAATCGATATTCGTCGTGATGATGCCTCGCGCTTTGCTGCGGACGCCACGTTAGTTGGTAATACGGTTCAGTTTGTCACCAACGGCTTAAAAATTGGTGACTATCTACCCGATGACGCCACTGAAGAAGTCGATATTTTGGTGCGTTATCCGGAAGAGAAACGCGATATTGGTCGCTTTGATCAATTGCGAGTCAAAACAGCCGCAGGTCTTGTGCCGATTACTAATTTTGCCAATATTGTTCCTGAGCATAAGCAAGATACGATTCGCCGTATCGACGGACATCGCGTGATCAACATTATGGCCGATATGAAAGAGGGCTATAACCTCGCATTGGAGTTGCCAAAGATCAATGAGGCGGTTTCCAAGCTCGATCTTCCTTCGAGTGTTGAGTTTAAGATTCGAGGTCAGAACGAAGAGCAAGAAAACTCTTCTGCTTTCCTACAAAACGCATTCTTGGTTGCCTTGGTTGTGATGGCGCTGATCTTGATTACTCAGTTCAACAGTTTCTATCAGGCATTTCTGATTCTAAGTGCCGTGCTGTTTTCAACTGTGGGGGTATTTGTCGGCTTACTCGTATTCCAAAAACCGTTTGGCATCATCATGTCAGGTATTGGTGTTATTGCCCTCGCTGGGATCGTGGTTAACAACAATATCGTGTTAATTGATACCTACAATCAGCTGCTTAAGCGCGGCCTCGATAAACGCGAAGCAATATTACGTACGGGTGTGCAGCGTTTAAGACCTGTGTTGCTAACCACGGTGACGACCATACTTGGTTTGCTGCCTATGGTGCTTGAAATGAACATCGATCTCATCAATCAGAAGATCGAGTTTGGCGCGCCAAGCACCCAGTGGTGGTCGCAATTGGCGACAGCGGTAGCGGGTGGATTAGCCTTTGCTACTGTGTTGACCTTAGTACTGACACCTTGTCTGCTGATGCTCGGTAGAGTGCATAAAGTGGAAGAGCAGGCCAACCAAGTCATCGAAGCAGAATAGAAACACCAGCAAAAAAGAAAGACCCGCATCATGCGGGTCTTTCTTTTTATGGAGTCGCGAGCAACTCTCCGTAACGCTCTAGCTTCTCTAATCTTAATTTTGCATTGGCAATATAAGTGGTCTTTGCTTTGCCTGTCAGAGACTTAGATTGCGGTAGCTTAACCGTTCTTGGGTTTTTATGTACCCCGTTTACTAAGAACTCATAGTGTAGATGAGGGCCAGTGACGCGTCCTGTTCCTCCTAGCGTGCCTATCGTTTGGCCTTGTTTTACACGTTGCCCTGTTTTGACTTTACGACGCTGCAAGTGGAGGTACTTAGTAATATAGGTATTGCTGTGTTTGATAAACACATAGTTACCATTGAACTGGTTGTAGCTTGATTTTAGAACCGTACCGTCACCGGCAGCCCATATTGGTGTTCCAACTGGCGCAGCATAGTCAGTGCCGCGGTGTGCGCGGACTTTTCCTGTTACTGGGTGGCGACGGGTTGGATTAAAGTTTGAGCTAACACGACGAAAATCGAGCGGAGAGCGCAAGAAGGCTTTCTTCATTGCACGACCATTTTCGTCGTAATAATTGCCAGTTTTGTCGTCGAGAATTGCTTTAAAGGTATCACCTTGGTTTTTGAAGATAGCGGCTATGATCTTGCCTCGGCCGACAACTTCACCTTCAACGACTTTCTCTTGATAAAGAATCTTAAAGTTATCTCCGCCACGAATATCTAAAGCAAAGTCGATATCCCAACCAAAGATGCCCGCAAGCTCCATGATCTGGTTTGGTGTTAAGCCTGCATTGACGCCCGCGTTCCAGAAATTTGAGGTGATATCAGCTTCAGCATAGTTGTACTGATAGTGAACCTGCTTCTTATCAATCGTTGAGGTGTAACCACTCTCAGATTTGGTGACAAGAAAGGTCTCGTAAGGGCTAATGACGCGTTTTAGCTGAACCAGTTGGTTGTCAGCATCGAAGCCTAATTGGAATGAATCCCCCGGTCGAACTCGGGTTAACTGCCTTTCAATATCTTTGTTGGTTGAAGTTAGCTGATACAGCAGGCGAGAAGAAAGCCCTGCACGCTGAAAAAGGAGCGCCATACTGTCGCCAGAGCCTATGGTATGTTTTTCCCATCGCAGCACTGCTAGTTTTGGTACTGATTCTTGCAAAGCGAGCTGCTCAAGATCAATGGCTAGCGGGTAGGCTTTACCTAATTGATAGTTGCTCTCCTCTTGACGGAGATCTTTCGGCGCTGGCAGAAACAAGGCAATGACGATAAAAGCGCTAAATATGGCGATAAGGGCTCGGTGAATCCATGGTAATCGAGCGAAAAGAGACAACATCTTATGTCCGTTCTAAAAAATTCAGTAAAAAAGCTAAGCTGTTTAGTCTAACTGGTTTCAAAAAGCATCGCTATTCAAGTAAGATGACCAACTAACAAATTTTTGCCAAATCTGTGGGAGTGAACAAGAATGGCGAGCATTGAAGCTGCACTAGCCGAGATTAAGCGCGGTGTTGAAGAACTGATTCCAGAAGAAGAACTGATTGCTAAGTTGAAAGAGGGGCGTCCTCTTCGTATTAAGTTAGGTGCCGATCCAACTGCGCCAGATATTCACCTTGGTCATACAGTGATTTTCAACAAGCTGCGTGCATTTCAGGAGCTAGGCCACGACGTTACCTTCCTTATCGGTGATTTTACTGCCATGGTTGGTGACCCTACGGGTAAGAACAACACTCGTCCGCCACTAAGTCGTGAAGACGTACTGCGCAACGCTGAAACCTACAAAGAGCAGGTATTTAAGATTCTAGATCCAGCTAAGACGAAAATTCAGTTTAACTCTGAGTGGTTGTCTGAGCTGGGTGCTGAAGGCATGATTCGCCTTGCTGCTAACCAAACCGTAGCACGTATGCTAGAGCGTGATGACTTTAAAAAGCGCTATGCAGGCGGACAGCCTATCGCTATTCATGAGTTCATGTACCCACTGCTACAAGGTTATGATTCAGTCGCGATGGAAACTGACGTTGAGCTAGGTGGTACTGACCAGAAGTTCAACCTACTGATGGGACGCGAACTGCAAAAATCGAACGGTCAGAAGCCACAGGTTGTACTAATGATGCCACTTCTTGTTGGTCTAGACGGCGAGAAGAAGATGTCTAAGTCGGCCAACAACTACATTGGTATCAGTGAAGCGCCAAGCGAAATGTTTGGTAAGATCATGTCTATCTCTGATGACCTAATGTGGAACTACTACGACTTGCTTTCATTCCGTCCACTTGACGAAGTTGCTCAACTAAAAGCAGATGTAGAAGCGGGTCAAAACCCACGTGATGTAAAAGTGGCTCTAGCGAAAGAGATCATTGCACGCTTCCACTCTCAGGCAGATGCTGACGCAGCGGAGCAAGAGTTTGTAAACCGTTTTGCTAAGAACCAAATTCCTGATGAAATGCCAGAATTTGCTTTTGATGCAGGCCTACCGGTAAGCAATATTCTTAAAGAAGCGGGTCTATGTGCCTCTACTTCAGAAGCGATGCGTATGGTTAAGCAAGGCGCGGCTAAGATTGATGGCGAGAAAGTAGCAGACTCTAAGTTTGCTCCTGAAGCAGGGACTTACGTATTCCAGGTTGGTAAGCGTAAGTTTGCTCGTATTACGATCAAATAGTTGCAAGCCATTACCAAATATCGATTTGATAACAGCGCCTTTCGAGGCGCTTTTTTATACCTCTAGGTACAGGTTAAATATCTAACTTTTTTGCAAATTGGGGCTGTTTTAGTGGATAACTTTTGGTATTATCCTCGCGCTGCCAAAACGGCAGTTTTTTCGGAGACTTTTATGAACAATATCGACCATCCTCCTAGTATGGAAGGGGAAAAATAGTCCGCTTCGGTATTGTCGTCTCACGCCTCTGCCATTGCGGTAGAGTGCTTCTCATCTCTTTGTGAATCCTCACGTTTTTCTCCTCTAAATTCTAGAACCCAATACAGCTTTTCTGTGCACTGGTGTACGGATAGACGTGTCTATTTTTTGATTCAACATCAGCTGTATTTGATGGTCGTTACCTATTGCCAATCGGGAGATTCGCCATGACGGTAATGAGCAATACTTACATTGAAAACACCCCGCACTTTTCTCAAGAGGAGATCGGTGCCGCTCGCAATGCGTTTTTGCAATACGAGCAAGCCCAGCAGGTTCATTTACTTACGGTTATGCCAGTAGAAGAAGCTGTCGGGATTTTACACCACTGTTCAGTGGGTTATGTCCAGCAATTGATATCGGCGTTAGAGCTCGAAGGACATGAAAAGTTGGCACGTCATTATGCGCACCAGCTTGGTTTTATTCATTCGGAAGTTGAGCCTTCGAATGGTTACCTAGAGACACCTGTTATTGAGCATGTAAAGCAACGTATTGGTTGGATCATTGCCCTTGCGTTACTAGGCATAGTTTCAGGTCTAATTATTGCTCAATATGAAGATACCTTGAGCCAGTTGGTACTATTGGCGATCTATATGCCTGTGATAGCAGCGGCTGGTGGTAACACCGGTACTCAAGCGGCTACATTGGTGATACGAGCTTTGGCGACGGGTGAGTTGCGTAAACGCCAGTGGATAGAAGTGTTTTGGAAAGAGAGTCGAGTGGCAATTTGCTTAGCTTTTGCCATTGCCTTAGTGATTATTGGACGCATCTTACTCTTTAGTGATAGCAGCAGTACGGGGGGCTTTGAGCTTAACACCATCGCCCTTGCAATCGCGGTTGCGCTGTTTATTCAGGTGACGATGTCAACCACGCTAGGTGGTTTGCTACCTATCCTAGCGCGTGCGTTTAAACTCGATCCTGCCGTGCTAGTAAGCCCAGTTTTGGCGTCTATTGTCGATATTTCAGGAATGTGGATTTACTTTACTGTAGTCAATTACTTCTTAGGGATCGCCTGACTGAACTGGACAATATCTTTATAGAACAAGGTTTCGAATTTAGTGATAGGGGCGATGATAGGTTTATCATCGCCCTTTGTTCTTGGTGGATGATAGTCAGTTACAAACTGAACAAATAGCGTACTCGGCTTACCAGATTTATCTAACCCATAGCCCGCCATATTATAGCTGCCATACACTGAACCACTTTTGGCAATCAGCTCACCTTTAACTGGCGCTTTACGCATGCTGCGACGATATTTCAATGTTCCATTGGTGCCTGAGGTTGGCATTAAAGCGATCAAGCCAAGTTCACTGTCGTGCTGCCAAATATAGCGCAGCACTGCAGCCATGTTTTGGCTGGTAAAGCGGTTATTGCGCGACAATCCAGAACCGTCTGCTAATGGGGTGTGCTCGATATCAATGCCAGTTTGGGCAAACAAAATCTGCTTAATTGCCTTGGTACCGTTAGCAAAACTACCTGGCTGAATAAAGAACTTAGCGCCCAAGGTTTTGGTTAGGTTGTCAGCAATAAGGTTATCCGACTTTCTGAGCATGGTTTCAAGCAGCTTAGGCAGTGTTTGTGAGTGATGAGTAGCAATGACTTTACCTTGCTGCTCAGGAGCGCCAAGCCGAATACTACCCACTAGTTCGATATTAAGCTGAGCAAGCAGGGTATTGACAATTCTCTGGGTATACAGCGCCGGGTCTTGCACTGCAAATTTTAGCGGCAGTGGCTTGCTACGACTCTGCAAGCACCCTTGGAGTCGATAGTGGTTGTCTGGGGAAGAAAGTAACTCTAAATCGCACTGTGAGCTCTCTTGTTCGATTTTAGACACTGAACTTGCCACTGTCGTGACATAAATAGGTTGATGTTTAGGCACATAGACGCGAGTTTTACCATCTTCCTGAGTATAAATAGAGGCTTGAACACAGTTACCATCAAGCGAAATGGCGCTGGCTGGCGCGCTATAACAAACGCCGAGAATATCCCACGGCCAACCGACTGCACGGTCATAACCGGTGAATACGCTGTTATCTAACCAGAGGTCGCCGTTGATTTTTTTTGTGCCACTATTACGCAACTGACTCAGAAGCTGCTTTAAATCTTGAGTCGTTAAAGTAGGATCGCCACTAAAACGCAGTACCACATCACTGCCACTCTTCTCAATGCTGGTGGCAAACTGAAACTCATCACCGAGTTCTAGCTTGGCAGCAAGTGCAGTAACAATTTTTAATGTACTAGCCGGTGGAAAAAACTGACTTTGGTTATCGGTTTGCTGGATTTGATTTTGGCTTTGAAGAGATTCGACTTTGATGGCTGCGCGACTACCTAAAGGCAGCTCATTGAGTGGCGCATAGGCCGAAGCAGATACGCTGATGAGAGAGAGTAGGCAAGCAGAGGTAAAACGATCAACAAAGCGCAGCATAAGAATTCACGGTTAGCGGTTTAAGAGGGGTCAGTATAGCGGGTAAAAAAAACGCCTGCTATAGAGCAGGCGTCTTAGATTCATGACTTAATGTCAGGAAATTAGAAGTCGTAACGTAGACCTAGAGCTAGCTCGTCTTCTGCACCAGCTTTACCTACAGTACCAGTTGCTGTCTTATCATCTTTACTAAGTAGGTTAAAGTTGTAAGAGATGTAAGTACGGAAGTTTGGCTTGAAGTAGTATGTTGCATCGATCGCTACATTGTCAGCTGCATCATACGTAGTACCTGAAGTTTTCTCTTCTAGCTTATTGTATGTTGTAGTGAATGCTACTTTTTCTAGAGTGTAAGCTGCTGCGAATTCGTAACCAGTTTTGTCTGTTTTGCTTGAGCCGTCTTTGTCTTTACCATCAGTAAACGTACCAGCGAAGTAGAAATCGCTGATGCGGTAAGATGCAGCAAGCATGTACTGATCAGAAGACTTGTTAGTACCAGCATCTTGATCTGCATAACCACCACCTAGCTTAACACCAGTGTCGCCGATTGCGTAGATAGCAGATAGAGAGTAACCATCTGTTTCGTTGTCAGTGTAACCACCTGTCGCTGGATCATCGATACGATCAGCAAAACGGTAGCTTGCTTTAACGCCTAGGTCAGCAAATTGGCCTTTGTATGAAAGCATGTTATCAGTACGGTCGGCAACTGCAATCTTATATGCAGCAGTGTTACCGTGGTAAGACATGATATCAGTAAAGTCAGTGATAACGCCTAGTGCACCATCGTTTTTACCGTAAGTTACTTCGCCAAAGTCACCACCAATACCAGCGTAAGTGTAACGGTGTTCAATGTTATCACCGTCAGTTGTTTTGCCGTCTACAGTTACAGTGTTGTCTGCTGTAGTGTACTCAGCTTCGTAGAAACCTAGACCATATAGGCTATCAGTGATTTGAGTCTTACCTAGGAAGTTTAGACGTACACGTGTTTTGTCTTCAGCTTTACCATCTTTTAGAGACATACGAGCTTCAGCACGACCGCCGATCTCTAGAGAGTTACCGTTTGAGCTGTATACTGAAGTACCTTCGATACCGCCTGCTTGAATACCATCAGCTGATGCGTGTGCGCCTGTAGCTACTGCTGCAGCTGAAACTGCTAGAGCGATCAGAGTCTTGTTCATCTTATTAGTCCTAATTTACTGTCCATAAATAGTTGTATAGCGAGGAGTATCTCCACATAACATGGGTGAGTCCTCTGGTTATCAGCATTATCAATCCAGGCTCATATGCAGTGCTTTATAACAAGTTGCTGAGCAATAAGGAATAATCCCGCTGATTAGGTCTGCTAAGTTGTAAACGCAAAGTTCCATGATGGGTTAGTAAAATGATATAAATTGAACTTATGAACAGTGTTTTATTGCGTATAAATTAATCTCAAGTTATTGATTTTAAGTATTTAAAGTTCGTTGTTGATAGGTTGATTTATATCTCAATATTTATTTTTTTTTAGATGAAATATGTTTACTGATGCGATTCGATTCAAAAATTAGCTCGATTTTTCATGCTGTTACTTAAATTGTTTTGTGAACACGATCACGCTAGATTAATTTGAGTGATTTAGACGCCAAGTTTGTTTACACTAGAGGAAATTGATTAGTTAATACATCTACCTAGTCCACTGGATTGGGTAGTTTTGTTTTGTCCAAAGATCGCTTTGGAATGAGGTATATAATGGAAAAAGTGCCAATGACACTGCGTGGCGAACAAAAGCTACGTGAAGAACTTGAAAGACTATTGAAGCTTCGCCCACAGATTTCTGAAGCCATTGCAGAAGCGCGTGAGCTTGGTGATTTAAAAGAGAACGCTGAATACCATGCAGCTCGTGAAGAGCAGGGTATCTGTGAAGCGCAAATCCGTGATATCGAATACAAACTGTCTGTTGCGCAGGTTATTGACGTAACCACAATGGATAACACGGGTAAAGTTATCTTCGGCTCAACCGTGACTCTTATCGATTGCGATACTGAAGATGAAAAAACCTACCAAATTGTTGGTGATGATGAAGCTGACATCAAAGCGGGTCGTATCTCGGTAAGCTCACCTATCGCGCGCGGTCTGATCGGTAAGATGGAAGGTGACGAAGTAGTGATCTCTACACCAGGTGGTGATCGCGATTTTGAAATCGACAGCGTCGAGTATATCTAAGCGAGTTTGTTACGCTGAATATCAAAAAAGGTCGCATAGGCGACCTTTTTTCTTGCTCATGAAAGTAAAATTACTTACGTGGCAACTCGATTTTACGTTCTTCCGATTGGCGGAACAGAACTAAAGTTTTACCGATTACTTGTACTTTCTCTGCACGTGTTTCACGTACAATAGCTTCAATAATCAGGTTCTTAGTGTCGCGATCTTCTGATGCGACTTTGATTTTGATTAGCTCGTGGTGGTTTAGAGCAATTTCAATTTCCGCTAGAACAGCTTCAGTTAGTCCGTTTGCGCCCATAAGCACAACAGGTTTTAGACTGTGCGCTAGGCCTTTTAGATGCTGCTTTTGTTTGGTGCTTAGGTTCATTACGCGGCCAATTTTCTTTAATATAAGGGTTGAAAAATACCATTTTAACGCCATCTAACCCTGAAGACTATAATTTATTGGGTTAGTTGTTCCCTCTATCTATTAGGTAACAAATGAGTAAACAGAAACATTCCGCTAGCTCAGGTCGCTGGTTGAAAGAACATTTTGATGATAAATACGCCAATGAAGCCCGCAAAAAAGGCTATCGCTCGCGTGCTTATTTCAAGATGGAAGAGATCCAAACTAAGGATAAATTGCTAAAACCTGGTATGACTGTAGTCGATTTAGGTGCAGCTCCCGGCGGTTGGTCTCAATATGCTGCTAAGATAGTAGGTGAGGATGGGCAAATTATTGCATGTGATTTGTTGCCGATGGATCCTATTGCGGGAGTCAGCTTCCTACAAGGTGATTTCCGTGAAGAAGCGGTTTTAGACGCTTTGCTTGATCGCATTCAACCGTCGATGGTCGATGTGGTGATGTCGGATATGGCACCAAACATTGCAGGCAACAATTCAGTCGATCAACCTCGCGCAATGTATTTAGTTGAATTGGCTTTAGATATGTGTCGACAAGTTCTAGCACCTAATGGTAGCTTTGTTGTAAAGGTCTTCCAAGGCGAAGGGTTTGACCAATTTGTCAAAGAAGTCCGAGACACGTTTAAAGTCGTAAAAATCAGAAAACCTGACTCATCGCGAGCTCGCTCACGAGAAGTCTTCGTTGTAGCCACTGGTTACAAAGGTTAACTATTTGCCCTTTGATGGGTTAGTTAACACTATAGCTACAGGTTATAAACTGTAGTACCCTACCTTTAATTACAATTAGTTATCGAGAGGCTGACACCTTGAGTGACATGGCAAAAAATTTAATTCTGTGGCTTGTTATCGCTGTCGTATTGATGTCGGTTTTCCAGAGCTTTGGCCCTGGAGAGAGCAATGGCAGAGCGGTGGATTACACCACGTTTGTACAGGAAGTTGGCCAAGGCCAGATTCAGGAAGCAACTTTTAAAGACGGTGAAATTACTTTCACACGTCGTGGCGGCGGCTCGCGTTATGTTACTTACATGCCGGTCTACGACCAGAAGCTACTTGATGACTTAATTAACCAAAATGTGAAAGTGCAGGGCACACCTCCAGAAGAGCAAAGCCTGCTAGGTACTATCTTCATTTCTTGGTTCCCTATGATCTTACTGATTGGTGTGTGGATTTTCTTCATGCGTCAAATGCAAGGCGGCGGCGGTAAAGGCGCGATGTCTTTCGGTAAGAGCAAAGCTCGTATGATGAGCGAAGAACAAATCAAAACAACATTTGCTGACGTTGCTGGTTGTGATGAAGCAAAAGAAGACGTAAAAGAACTGGTTGACTACCTACGTGATCCAAGCCGTTTCCAGAAACTGGGCGGTAAGATCCCAACAGGTGTTCTGATGGTCGGTCCTCCAGGTACGGGTAAAACGCTACTAGCAAAAGCAATTGCTGGTGAAGCGAAAGTACCATTCTTTACTATCTCTGGTTCTGACTTCGTTGAAATGTTTGTTGGTGTTGGTGCATCTCGTGTGCGTGACATGTTTGAACAAGCGAAGAAAGCGGCGCCTTGTATCATCTTTATCGATGAGATTGATGCGGTTGGTCGTCAGCGTGGTGCTGGTGTAGGTGGTGGTCACGATGAACGTGAGCAAACGCTTAACCAAATGCTAGTAGAGATGGATGGCTTCGAAGGTAATGAAGGTATTATCGTTATCGCTGCAACTAACCGTCCTGACGTACTAGACCCAGCACTACTTCGTCCTGGTCGTTTTGACCGTCAGGTTGTCGTTGGTCTACCAGATGTACGTGGTCGTGAGCAGATCCTTAAAGTTCACATGCGTAAAGTGCCTCTAGCAGGCGATGTAGAGCCATCGCTCATTGCCCGTGGTACACCAGGTTTCTCAGGTGCAGACCTAGCAAACCTTGTTAACGAAGCGGCGCTATTCGCGGCGCGTGGTAACAAGCGTAACGTATCTATGGTTGAGTTTGAGCTTGCGAAAGACAAAATCATGATGGGTGCAGAGCGCCGTTCTATGGTGATGTCTGAAGAGACTAAAGAGTCAACGGCTTATCACGAAGCGGGTCACGCGATTGTTGGTCGTCTAGTTCCTGAACATGATCCAGTGTACAAGGTATCGATCATTCCACGTGGCCGTGCTCTTGGTGTGACAATGTACTTACCGGAGCAAGATCGTGTCAGCATGTCCCGTCAGCATCTTGAGTCAATGATTTCAAGCTTATACGGTGGTCGACTTGCTGAAGAGCTAATCTACGGCGCAGACAAAGTATCAACGGGTGCTTCGAACGATATCGAACGTGCAACTGATATCGCGCGTAAAATGGTGACTCAGTGGGGCTTCTCGGAAAAGCTTGGTCCTCTTCTTTATGCAGAAGATGAAGGTGAAGTGTTCTTGGGTCGTAGCGTAACTCAGACTAAGCACATGTCTGACGATACAGCGAAGCTTATCGATGACGAAGTTCGCCACTTGATTGACAGCAACTATGCGCGTGCGAAACAGATCCTTGAAGACAACATGGATATCATGCACGCTATGAAAGATGCGTTGATGAAGTACGAGACCATTGATGCAGGTCAGATTGATGATCTGATGGAGCGTAAAGCAGATATTCGTGAACCAGCTGGTTGGGGTGATAACCCAAGCAACAAATCAGACGCGAAGCCTGAAGATAAGTCAGAAGGTAAAGCGGAAGAGAGTGCACCAGCCACTGAAGCGAAAGCGGATGACGCAGCAACTTCTCAAGAGAGCACTTCAGCGGAAACCACCGAGAAGAAAGACTCAGAATAATTGTTATGATTAAGAGAAACCCCGAGGCAACTCGGGGTTTTTGTGTTTATGATCCTAAAAGCAAATAATAAAACTCTCGATTTATCTCAGCCACAAGTTATGGGGATATTGAATGTCACTCCTGACTCTTTTTCTGATGGTGGTCAGTTTCGAGCCTTAGAAGACGCGCTTGCTCAAGCTCAGCGTATGATTGACTCTGGTGTAACCATTATTGATATTGGTGGTGAATCAACCCGCCCAGGTGCTCCTGATGTTGAATTGGCCGAAGAGCTTCAACGAACCATTCCCGTTATCAAAGCGATTCGCGCACAATCTGACGTGTGGATTTCTATTGATACTAGTAAGGCTGAAGTGATGCGCCAAGCAGCAGAAGCCGGTGCCGATATCATTAATGACGTGAGGGCTTTGCAAGAGCCTGGAGCGCTTGAGGTGGCGGCATCAACAGGATTACCTATCTGTTTAATGCATATGCAAGGCCAGCCTCGCACTATGCAAGCTAACCCTCACTATGATGATCTGGTAAAAGAAGTCGGCGAGTTCTTGCAGCAGCGCATTGAGGCGTGTGCAGAAGTTGGTATCGAGCGTGAAAAGCTGATACTTGATCCTGGGTTTGGCTTTGGGAAAACGCTCGAACACAACTATCAGATGCTGTCTCACCTAGAAGAGTTTCATCAATTTGGCCTGCCAGTTCTTGCAGGGATGTCGAGAAAATCTATGATCTTCAAACTCCTCGACAAAGCTCCGGCTGACTGCGTGTCAGCGAGCGTAGCATGCGCTACAATCGCCGCTATGAAAGGTGCGCAAATCATTCGCGTGCACGATTTTGAACAAACGCTTGATGCTATGAAAATTGTCTCAATGACCAAAGCGAATCATTGAGCAGTATAGAAAGATAAAAAGGAACAACCATGTCTGATAAGAGACGTTATTTTGGTACGGATGGTGTACGTGGCAAAGTGGGCCAGTATCCAATTACTCCAGATTTTGTGCTTAAGCTAGGCTGGGCTGCGGGTCGCGTTTTGGCGAAGCAAGGCACAAAGAAGGTGATCATCGGTAAGGACACACGCATTTCAGGTTACATGCTTGAATCTGCTCTTGAGGCAGGTTTGGCCGCTGCAGGGTTAAAAGCGACCTTTACTGGCCCAATGCCAACACCGGCAGTCGCATACCTGACGCAAACTTTCCGTGCTGAAGCAGGAATCGTGATTTCAGCATCACACAACCCATATTACGATAACGGCATTAAGTTCTTCTCATCAGAAGGCACCAAGTTACCAGATGATATCGAACTGGCGATTGAAGCAGAGCTTGATAAAGACATTGAGTGTGTAGAGTCGGCACTGCTTGGTAAAGCAAGCCGTCTTAACGACGCTGCGGGCCGTTACATTGAATTTTGTAAGAGCACCTTCCCATCAGAGCTAAGTCTAGCGGGTAAAAAAATCGTGGTCGATTGCGCCCATGGTGCGACTTACCATATTGCACCAGCAGTGTTTAGCGAGCTAGGTGCGGAAGTGATCGCCATGGGTGTTGAGCCTAACGGCACCAACATCAACGCAGAAGTCGGCGCTACGGATGTACGTGCACTGCAGAAGCGAGTGGTTGAAGAGGGTGCAGAACTTGGTTTGGCTTTCGATGGTGATGGTGACCGTATCATTATGGTCGATCACCTAGGTAACAAAGTCGATGGTGACCAAATTGCTTACATCATTGCTCGAGATGCGCTACGTCGCGGCGAGCTAAAAGGTGGTGTCGTTGGTACGCTAATGACCAACCTTGGTATGGAGAATGGTTTAAAACAGCTTGGCATTCCATTTGTACGTGCTGCGGTAGGTGACCGCTACGTTATGGAGCAACTGCTAGAAAAAGGTTGGAAAATAGGTGCTGAGAACTCAGGCCACGTTATCCTACTCGACAAAGTGACGACGGGTGATGCCATTGTTGCTGCGCTTCAGGTGCTTGCATCGGTTGTGGGCAGTGATATGTCTCTCCACGAGCTTTCGCAAGGCATGACTCTTTACCCGCAAGTTCTTGAGAATGTTCGTTTCTCTGGTGATTCTAACCCACTAGAGGCGGATGCCGTGAAAGCGTCAGTGGTTGAAGTGGAAGCCGAATTAGGTGACAAAGGACGTGTATTGCTACGCAAGTCAGGTACAGAGCCTCTAATTCGCGTCATGGTTGAAGGTGAAGATGCAGAGCTAGTTCAGTCCTCTGCGCTGAAGATTGCCGAAGCCGTTAAGTCGAGCTTCTAAGTTACAGCTATCACTGAGTTTAGAGCGCTGCCTTCGGGCGGCGCTTTTTATTGTGCGTTACCCAGACAAATGCTTGATTGGAACTGGGGTTGTTATGGTACGATTAGTGCGATTTTAAGGGTGATGATTGATATGCCACAGCAAGAGTATTTACAAGAAATGGGAATTCAGTGCTATCAGTTGGCACACCCTGAAAGGTTATTGGGTTACCAATCACCGCAACTGATATTGCCTGATAACTGTCAATTGCTGCTTGTTTCTCCTCAACTTCCTCAAGGTAAAACGGCAGAGATGTTTGAGCGAGTATTAAAAAGCATTAAGTTGTCACTCGAACAGGCTTTACATGTTACTCCAGAGCAATTAAGCCAACTCGATAACGATAATCATCATCTAGAGTGGATTTGGTTTGCCGGATGCGATCTGCAAGAGCGTCTTGAAGCTAAAGCGCTTGTCTCCCCATTACTAACTCAAGTTGATGGCAACAACGAACAACGCCGAGCCCTATGGCAACAGATTTGTTCCTATCAGTAATCGTGACCCCATTATGAGCCAATCTTCAATTGTAGCGCTCTCATTAGAGCATCTTGATCAAGTGTGGTGTATTGAGCAAAGTGCCCACTCTCACCCTTGGTCTGAAACCATGATTCGTGACCTAAACAGTCGCGGGGCGCGTCACCATGTGTTGGTGGTTGAAAACCAAGTTGTGGGTTATTTCTATGCCCAGAATATCGTTGGTGAAGTCACTTTGCTTAATGTGGCTGTTAGTCCTAGTCAGCAAGGGCAAGGCTATGGCAAGTTGCTAATGGAAGCTTTCCTAGATATTTGCGAGCAAGACAAGGCGGACAGTGCTTGGTTAGAGGTGCGGGAAAGCAATAGCAGTGCTTTTGGTCTCTATGAATCGATCGGCTTTAACGAAGTCGATCGCCGCATCAACTACTACCCGACAGCGTCAGGCAAAGAAGATGCGATCATCATGAGTTATATTTTTTTCTAGGCGGCTACTTTTGCACAGCTTTGACGACCGAAGGTCCTTCTACTGGGTAAAAGTTCTTTTCAAACCGTTCATTCAGTTCTGAGGCTGGTAAAGGTTTATCAAACAGGTAGCCTTGGAATTGACCACAGCCAAGCTGTTTAAGCGCATTGAGCTCATTGGCATCCTCAACACCTTCCGCAATCACTTCTAAATTGAGTCTACGAGCAGTCATAATGATGGTATCAACAATCGCTTGATCGCTCTCATCGAGATGTAACTGGGTAACGAAAGAACGGTCGATTTTTAGCACGTCGACGGACAGGTGTTTCAAATAACGCAATGAAGAGTATCCGGTACCGAAGTCATCAATTGATGTTTTTAGGTTGTGCTCTTTCAACTCAGCCATTTTCTGTATAGCCGCTTCTACATTCTCCAGCAGTAGGTTCTCGGTAATCTCAAGCTCAATATGCTCACCGTCAATACCTGCTTGGGCGAGAGAGTCAACAATGTGCTCCACAAACGACGGCTGAGAAAATTGCAATGGACTGATGTTAATTGCCAGCCTACGGAAAGTACTTGGGAGTACCCCCTCTTTTTTCCAGTGAGAAAATTGATAGCAAGCTTGCTCTATGATCCAGTTACCAATTTGTAAGATTTGACCAGTCTCTTCAGCGATTGGCATAAACACCCCAGGAGGCAGTACTCCTTTTTGTGGGTGGTTCCAACGAATTAAAGCTTCAACGCCAATGATATTGTGATTGTCGTCTACCTGAGGTTGGTAATAAAGTTCAAGTTGCCCTTGGTTGAGAGCTTCGTGCAGACCTTTTTCAATTTCTAGGAAAGATTCGACTTGAGCCTGCATCTCTGGCTCGTAGAACATGTATTTGTTTCGTCCGGCTGTTTTGGCGCGGTATAGAGCAGTATCGGCTTGACGTAACACATCAATATTGGTGCTACCTACAGACGGGAAGACTGCTATACCGACACTGACCGTACAATAGAGCTGGTGGTCATCTATAGAGTACGGGTTAGAGACAAGAGCGAGCAATTGCTGAGCAAACTCGTGGGCTTTGTCTGCGCTAGTGTTGGGTAGCAAGATTGCAAACTCATCGCCACCGATACGAGCCGCTGTGAAGTCATCTTGCAGCCAAGCTTCTATGCGTTTAGATATCGCCTTAATTAGGTTGTCACCAATCGTATGACCGAGTGAGTCATTAATGGTCTTAAATCTGTCTAAGTCTAAATAGAAAAGCGCACCAGCTTGGTTATTTTGATTCGCTTCATCGATTGAGTCTTTGAGCATTTGTAACAGCAGACTACGATTGGCTAATCCAGTTAAAGAGTCGTAGTAAGCCAATTGATTGAGCTGCACTGCTGCAGCCTCTCTTTCTTTCCACAGGGTGTGGAAAGTTTTTGCTAACTGACCAAGCTCATCATCTCGATATAGAGTTGGCGGTGGTAGATCGCTCTTAGTATTTTGCAGCGAACGCACCCATTCAATCAAAGTCACCAGCGGCTTAGATAACTTTTGATAGAAAAACATCAACAATATGGATGTCAAAAGGATATTTCGGAACAGGTCAAACAGTAGGATTTGACTGGTCTTGGCAATAAAGTCTTTGGCAATGTTAGCCCCATTCACAGAGAAGCTTAGTGTACCAACCACGACGTGGGAGTTGGGTTGATGCAAGTCTGTAGTATAAATCGGAGTCGTTGGTGTCAGATAGCTAGAAAGGGCTTCTGTAAAGTCACCTTGAAGTGACACATTGCGTTCTTTCTCCGTTAGCGTATCGCCAAAGTCATCGACAATCTGCACCTTATAAACAGCATTGTCCATCATCAGGCTAGAAGCGACTTGTTCCGCTAACAATTGGTTGAGGTGATAGGCAGCTTGACTCGCATTTGAGTAATTTTGCAGGAGCTTGAATTGGTAGTGTTCTTCTATGCGCTTTTGCTCCTGATGGAGATCCACCAAGATATGGTAAAAGCTAAAGCAGATCCCTAGTATTACAGAGACTAAGAATACTGTTTTCGCTTGTCGAAAAGCTAATGAGTTAATTTTCTTGCTTTTAGGCATAGTTCAGATCGGTTCCCTCTACTCCTTTAGTTATAGTCCAATTTCATTGATATTTTAATAGACAGGGAAATTGACGTTGATTTTGAGTCATTTTCGCTGTTGAAGTTGCCCCACAGTCCATTATAAGCGAAAATACCGCGCAAAATTGAATCGACCATTTACGCTAGGGTATTTCTTGCCTTCTCTAGCGCTTAGACAGAAGAAGAACCTTTCATGTCAAATACTCCATTTCTAGGCGAAGTGTCTAAACGTAGAACATTCGCTATTATCTCGCACCCGGATGCGGGTAAAACCACGATTACAGAAAAAGTACTATTGTTCGGACGTGCTATCCAAACAGCAGGTACTGTTAAAGGCCGTGGCTCTGCTCAACACGCAAAATCTGACTGGATGGAGATGGAGAAAGAGCGTGGTATCTCGGTAACAACTTCCGTTATGCAGTTTCCATTCAACGATTGCTTGGTTAACCTTCTTGATACCCCAGGGCACGAAGACTTCTCGGAAGATACTTATCGTACACTAACGGCTGTTGACTCATGTTTGATGGTAATCGACGCGGCGAAAGGTGTCGAGGACCGTACTCGTAAACTGATGGAAGTAACACGTTTACGCGATACACCAATCGTCACTTTCATGAACAAGTTAGACCGTGATGTTCGTGATCCAATGGAAGTGTTGGATGAAGTTGAGAGCGAGCTCGGTATGATGTGTGCACCTATCTCTTGGCCAATCGGTTGTGGTAAAGAGTTTAAAGGGGTTTATCACATTCACCGTGATGAAACGATCCTTTATGAATCTGGTCATGGTCATGAGATTCAAGAAGTACGCACTATTAAAGGGTTAGACAATCCAGAGCTAGATCAAGCAGTGGGCGCAGACCTTGCTGAAAGTGTTCGTGAAGAGCTTGAGTTAGTTATGGGAGCTTGCCCTGAGTTTGATCTTGAGCTGTTCCTACAAGGTGAATTAACACCTGTCTATTTTGGTACTGCACTAGGTAACTTTGGTGTTGACCATATGTTGGAAGGCCTTACTAAGTGGGCGCCAGCACCTCAAACGCGCGAAGCTAACGAGCGTTCTGTGGAAGCTACTGAAGAAAACTTCTCAGGGTTCGTATTTAAGATCCAAGCAAACATGGACCCTAAGCACCGTGACCGCATTGCCTTTATGCGTATTGTATCGGGTACCTACAAGCAAGGTATGAAGATGAATCACGTACGTATCGGTAAGCAAATTAACATCTCTGATGCAGTAACCTTTATGGCCGGTGACCGTTCACGTGCAGAAAACGCTTATGCAGGTGATATTATTGGTCTACACAACCACGGTACAATCCAGATTGGTGATACCTTTACTCAAGGTGAAGCGCTGAAGTTCTCAGGTATTCCTAACTTTGCTCCAGAGCTATTCCGTCGTATTCGTCTAAGAGACCCTCTGAAGCAGAAACAGCTACTAAAAGGTCTAGTACAGCTTTCTGAAGAAGGTGCAGTACAGGTATTCCGTCCACTACAAAACAACGACCTAATCGTAGGTGCAGTAGGTGTGCTTCAGTTTGATGTCGTTGTAGCGCGCCTAAAAGCGGAATACAACGTAGAAGCGATTTACGAGAGCGTAAACGTAGCAACCGCACGCTGGGTAGAATGTGAAGACGGTAAGAAACTGGATGAGTTCCAGCGTAAGAACCAAACTAACCTAGCGCTCGATGGTGGTGACAACCTAACCTACATCGCGCCAACTATGGTGAACCTGAATCTAGCGAAAGAGCGTTTTCCAGAAGTTGAGTTCCGCGCAACTCGCGAACACTAATCTTCTTCGCCTTTGCTGCGATAGCGGTGTTGACTGCGTAAACTCACCTTGGTCACGTAGTGTACTACGCTCCCAAGGCTGAGTTTACTTGTCGCCTTGCTCTCACAACAAATGCTTTGAAGGTGGAGTGATAATCTCAGTTGTATAAATGCCGCCTTAATTAAGGCGGCATTTTTTGTCTAGGGGGTTAGAACGGACATCGTCCTATAGAACGCTTCGCTTATGGAAAACGGGATCGGGCTTCGCCCTTCGGGAAAGCGAGAGCTTATTTTTCAATTACAGAGAGGTAACCTCAGTTACCCGTAGGACTTCGTCCGTTCCCACATCCGTAAGCGAAGCGCTCCTAAACAAAAAGGCTTGGTGCAATGCACCAAGCCTTTGTAATTTCTCGCTTCTCGCTTCTCGCTTCTCGCTTCTCGCTTCTCGCTTCTCGCTTCTCGCTTCTCGCTATTTCTTCTTCTTAGCGACTTTCTTTTTGCCTTTAGCGACAGACTTTTTCTTGTCGTCTTTTTTCTTCTTCTTGAACGTCGGCTTCTTGTGCTTTGGACGCATTTCTTTAATGAAGCGCTCTTTGATCTCTTCTTTTACGTAGCGAGCAACGCGATCCATCATTGGTTGATCGTGTGCTTCGACTAATGAGATCGCGTTACCTTTCTTACCTGCACGTGCGGTACGGCCGATACGATGCAGATACACGTCAGCGCTGCGCGGCATATCGTAGTTGATCACGTGGCTAACATCTGGCAGGTCGATACCGCGAGCAGCAACATCGGTCGCTAGAAGAACATTAACGCTACCATCACGGAAGCGGGCAATCGCATTGTTACGGCGATCTTGAGGCATTTCGCCTTGGATCCATGCGCAAGGTATTTGTGCTTTCTCAAGTTCAACACGCAGCTCTGATAAGCGCTCACGAGTTTTTAGGAACACGATTGAACGTTCAGCTTGGTCGTTGATGATCTTTTTCAGCAGCTCAAGCTTATGTGTCATATCGTCAGCACGGTGATACCACTGGGCAATCTTTTTGCGTTCACGACGTGAAGGCTCTGCGTCTATCTCTGCGGGTTCTTTAAGTAGGTCTGCAGTAAAACCTTCAACACCTTTACCTTCTAGCGTCGCTGAGAAGAGTAAAGTTTGCTTACGCCAACGACATTCAGCAGATAGACGGTCAACGGTTGGACCAAAGCCCATATCTAGCATGCGATCAGCTTCATCTAGGATTAGCCATTCAATCGCTCGACAGTCAAAACGTTCTGCGTTGATGTATTCCATCAAACGCCCAGGCGTCGCGACGACGATATCTTGGGTTTTACCTAAGATTTCAGCGTGCTCTTGATACTGAACGCCACCAGTAATAGTGAAGATATTTAGCTTAGTGTGCTTAGCCAGTGCGCGCGCTTGATCGGCAACCTGCATCGCTAGCTCACGAGTTGGCGTTAATATCAGTATGCGCGCAGGCCCTGGCTTACGACGTGGAAAATCTTGCAAATATTGCAGAGCAGGCAAGACAAACGCAGCGGTTTTACCTGTCCCGGTCGGTGCGGAGGCTAAGATATCTCGGCCATCTAAAGCTTGTGGAATGGCTTCAGCTTGAATTTGCGTTGGGCGGTCGTAACCCATTTCTTCGATTGCGAGGAGTAGGTTAGGGTCTAACTCTAATTCAGCAAAATTTCTGATCACTATGATGTCTCCACAAGCCAGTTGGTGTGAACAATAAATTTAAGGGGACGTATTATAGAGTTTTCGGTGACAAGGATCACACGTTATTTTTACATCTTAAGATAAAAGTCTTTCGTCAACTTGATAAAGGCATCGCTATAGCCACTATCACTATGAATAGTCAGGGTTTCTTCAGTCGTAGCCATTGGTGTTTTGGTCAGTTCAATCAACAGCCTAGTGATATCTTTACGTTCGGTAGGCTTAATTTGGCATAGTCGACTGACATGCCAGCCTTGTTTTACCGCTAATTGAATGAACAGATCGCCTTCTACTTTAGGTAGCACAAAGCTTGCCTTACCTTGCTTGGTCAGTAATTGCTGACATCGTGTAAGCAACGCTTGATGAGTTAAAGTATCGGTATGCCTTGCGGTTGCTCGCGAAACATTGCTCGCTTGCTCACCTGTGTTGAAGTAAGGCGGGTTACATATGATGTGATCGAACTGTTCTAGAAACTGATGCGTAAGCACATCACCTTGATGCAGCGTTAATCGTTGCGCCCAAGGTGAGCGCGTGAAATTTATATTTGCCGCTTCGATAGCATTATCATCAATGTCAATCGCCTTGATAGTCAGCGAAAGATTACGTTGGGCGCACATCAAACTTAATAGACCTGTCCCTGTTCCAATATCCAATAAAGACGTCGAACTTGCTAAGTTAGTCCATGCACCTAGTAATACTCCGTCGGTACTGACAGGCATGCCTGAAAGACCGCCATAAATGCTAAATTGTTTGAAATCGAAGTCTTTTGTTTTTTTCATGATATTTATGTTTGTCGGAGTTCAGGTTATTTTTGAGTTAATTGATCTGTTGTTAATGGAATGTTTGGTTTTTTGTGCTGTTTGTGTCCAGTGTGTAGTGGTTTTTGGGTAGTGTATTAAACTGGAAATTTAATTCACTCTAGTTATGTGTGCTGATTTTTAGGCCGAATTATAAATTTTTATGGTGTTTTTAGCCTTGAGCTTGCGAGGTGATGAGGATTTCGTCATCATGCGCGCCTTAATTTTATAGAGTGAGCGCATGTTCGTATCACTCAGCAAACACAACATCTATTAAATTATAAGTAAAGGGTCGACAGTGAATCAGACTTTAAAACTAACAGATATCATTGCGGTAGGCTTTATGCTTTTCGCATTCTTTTTGGGTGCAGGTAACATTATTTTCCCACCTTTGGCTGGTCAGTTAGCCGGAGAAAACTTAATTCCTGCCATGACAGGTTTCCTATTAACCGCAGTAGGCCTACCCCTTATTACTATCATTGCAATTGCGGTTGCGGGTGGCTCTTGGGAACACTTAACCAAAGACTTACCAAAGCGCGTGGCGATGACCATTGCGGTGCTGATCTTCATCATCATTGGTCCTGCATTTGCAGCGCCTCGCACAGGACTTGTTGCTTACGAAATGGCGGTTAAGCCATTCTTCGTCGATGCGGCGCAAATGCATTTGACGGTTTTCTCTATCTTATTTTTTGTGGTCGCGATGTTTTTTGCATGGTCTCAAGGCAAGCTGATTGATGTGATCGGTAAAATATTAACCCCGGTACTGTTCATGGGTTTGGTTGTGCTTGCTGCTGCGGTATTTATTGACCCACAAGGCGAGATGATCGCTGCACAGGGAGAATACCTCACACATCCTCTGCAAAAAGGTTTCCTTGAAGGCTACAACACCATGGATACTTTTGCCTCGCTGATGTTTGGTGGGCTTATCGTAGATGCACTTCGCAAAAAAGGCATTGCCGATCAAAAGGCGACAGCAAAGTATCTGATTAGCGCGGCATGCGTTGCGGCTGCAGGCTTAGCATTTGTATATGTATCATTGTTTTACCTAGGAGCAACCAGTGCTGCTGTGGCTTCAGGTGCTGACAATGGTGGCGCGATTCTTAGCCTGTACGTTCAGTCTCTATTCGGTCCATATGGTCAAGTTGTGCTGTCTGTGATTGTACTGCTTGCATGTTTGACAACGGCTATCGGTATTATTTCTGCTTGTTCTGATTACTTCAGCTCTATCACGCCAGTTTCTTACAAAGCTTGGGTGGTGATCATTGGTGTCGCTTGTGCAACTGTAGCAAATGTTGGTTTATCACAGCTGATTTCTCTGTCTGTACCTGTGTTATTTGCTCTATACCCAGTGGCGATTGCGCTAGTTGCGTTAACGTTTGTACGCAACAAACTACCAAACCCACAAACTGCTTACCGTGTGGTTATCTTAGTGTCCTTATTGTTTGCACTAATTGATGCGGCAAAAGTTGCAGGTGTCGATGTATCTGCACTGAGCATGCTGCCACTATTTGAGGTTGGTATGGGGTGGCTGCTACCAACGGCGGTTGCTATTGTTTGTATGTTCTTTGTTGGTAAATCAGAGCCACAAACATTAGCGGAAGAAGCTGCATAATAAAGCAACTTTTTTGAATCAAAGATCCCCTGTCACGCAAGGCGTGTCAGGGGATTTTTTCTATACAAGCATTTTTATTCGGCAGTAAAAAATTCCTGTATCTTCGTCACATTTTTCAGTAGAATTCTTCGGTTAAATTCTACTCATAAATGTTGAGCAAACATGTTTGAAATCAATCCAATTAAAAACCGCCTAAAGGACGTGTCTGAGCGCACAAATGTCCTGAGGGGGTACCTTTGACTATGACGCCAAGCAAGAGCGTCTAGAAGAAGTCAACGCAGAACTAGAACAACCAGATGTATGGAACGAGCCAGAGCGTGCACAAGCACTAGGTAAAGAACGTTCTTCACTTGAAGCGGTTGTTGAAACGATTGATCAACTTGAGCAAGGTGTTGAAGATGTTGAAGGTCTTTTAGAGCTTGCTGTTGAAGAAGAAGATCAAGAAACCTTCGATGAAGTTGAACCAGAATTGGCTGAGCTTGAAGCTAAACTAGAAAAGCTTGAGTTTCGTCGTATGTTCTCTGGTGATCACGATGCTTCAGACTGTTACATCGATTTACAGTCAGGCTCTGGTGGTACAGAAGCGCAAGACTGGACTTCAATGATGCTACGTATGTACTTGCGCTGGGCTGAAGCGAAAGGCTTTAAGACCGAAGTTATCGAAGTATCAGAAGGTGAGGTTGCGGGTCTGAAAGGTGCAACGGTTAAGATTTCTGGCGAGTACGCTTATGGCTGGTTGCGCACAGAGACTGGTGTTCACCGTCTTGTTCGTAAATCACCATTCGATTCAAGTGGCCGCCGTCATACATCGTTTGCTTCTGCGTTTATTTACCCAGAGATTGATGACAACATTCAGATCGACATTAACCCTTCTGATCTACGTATCGACGTATACCGCGCTTCTGGTGCGGGTGGTCAGCACGTTAACACCACGGAATCAGCGGTTCGTATTACTCACGTTCCTACTAACACTGTGGTTCAATGTCAGAACGATCGCTCTCAACATAAGAACAAAGACCAAGCGATGAAGCAGCTTCGTGCCAAGCTTTTTGAACTAGAGATTCAAAAGCAGAACGCAGAGAAGCAAGCTAACGAAGATGCGAAATCTGACATCGGTTGGGGTAGCCAAATCCGCTCTTACGTACTGGATGACTCGCGCATTAAAGACCTACGTACTGGCGTTGAAAACCGCAACACACAAGCGGTTTTAGATGGCGACCTAGACAAATTTATCGAAGCTAGCCTGAAATCAGGTCTGTAAGCTTTTCACCGAAAAAACTATCGTTACTAACGAAAACAGGATACATCGAAAATGACTGATGCTGTTCAAAACGAGAACGTACAAGAAGAGAACAAGTTAATTGCTGAGCGCCGCGCTAAACTGGATCATATCCGTAAGAGCTGCAAAGCAAACGGCCACCCAAATGACTTCCGTCGTGAGCACCTAGCTGGCGATCTTCAAGCGGAATTCGGTGAAAAGACGAAGGAAGAGCTAGAAGAGCTTAACCATGTTGTAGCAATCGCTGGTCGTGTTATGGCGAAACGTGGTCCATTCCTAGCGATTCAAGAAACATCTGGCCGTATCCAAGCATACGCTGCAAAAGATGTTCAAAAAGAGCTGAAAGAGAAATACCAAGGCCTAGACATCGGTGACATCATTGGTGTTAAAGGTGCACTTCACAAATCAGGTAAAGGTGACCTTTACGTGAACATGGAGTCTTACGAGCTGCTAACTAAAGCACTTCGTCCGCTGCCAGAGAAGTTCCACGGCCTGACTGACCAAGAGATGCGTTACCGTCAGCGTTACGTTGACCTAATCGTGAACGAAGATTCTCGCAACGCATTTATCGTGCGTTCTAAGCTAGTTTCTTCAATCCGTAACTTCATGAGCTCAAAAGGCTACCTAGAAGTTGAAACGCCAATGATGCACGTGATCCCTGGTGGTGCGACTGCACGTCCATTCATCACGCACCACAACGCATTAGACATCGACATGTACCTACGTGTTGCACCTGAGCTTTACCTTAAGCGTCTAGTAGTGGGTGGTTTTGATCGTGTATTCGAGATCAACCGTAACTTCCGTAACGAAGGTCTATCGCCACGTCATAACCCAGAATTCACAATGATGGAATTCTACCAAGCGTACTCTGACTACAAAGATCTAATGGATCTAACTGAAGAGATGCTAAGCACAGCGGCTATGGACGTTCTTGGTTCGACTTCTATGCCTTACGGTGACGAAACAGTAGAGTTTGGTGGTAAGTACGCGCGTATGAGCATGTTCGATGCGATCAAGCACTACAACCCTGAGCACGCTGAGATTCAAGCACTTACAGAAGCTGACCTACAAGACCGTGAGAAGATGGTAGCAATCGCGAAATCTGTACACGTTGAAGTAGAAACGTTCTGGACATGTGGTCAGCTTCTTGAAGAGATCTTTGGTGAAACGGCTGAGCCTCAGCTAATTCAACCAACGTTTATCACTGGCTACCCAGCGGATATCTCTCCTCTAGCTCGTCGTAGCGATGACAACCCGTTCTTCACAGACCGTTTTGAGTTCTTCATCGGTGGCCGTGAAGTAGCGAACGGCTTCTCTGAGCTTAACGATGCACAAGACCAAGACGAGCGCTTCAAAGCGCAAGTTAACGCGAAAGACGCTGGTGATGATGAAGCAATGTACTACGATGCAGACTACATCACTGCACTAGAGCACGGCCTACCACCAACAGCGGGTCAAGGTATCGGTATCGATCGTCTAGCAATGCTATTTACAAACACGCACACAATCCGTGACGTGATCTTGTTCCCGGCAATGCGTCCTCAAGCATAAGCTATAGACAGCTTTTGATAGTTAAAAGTCACCTTCGGGTGACTTTTTGCGTTTAATTAGCCTACAACGAAAGTTGGTTTTTATTTGGACTATTGGTCGAACCAGTAGCTCTGTTAGCAGTAAACTAAGCAATTGAGTTATTTAGAAAAGAATTTTTTTTACGAGTAGCTTCTCACAACGCATGGAAAAAGTACGATTCCCTCGCTAGTCTTATATTTGAGACAGATTATCTCTGCAAGTCTCTATAATGTAACCACATATATTTTTATGTGTGTTTAAGCGCACAGCATTTACGTTATCAATAAGAAGGAACTCGCTTCATGGGTAGTCAATTCCGGATGGATTCCGTTCCAGGTTCGTTGGTTGTAGTGGGAGGAACCTATGAACCATGGCTGTCAGTTTTAGAGCAAGTAGGTTGGAGATGTACTCAGTGTGGTGACTTACGCAAGGCCGATACATTGTTTACTGAAACGGGCCCTTGTATCGGTATTGTTGATCTCAGCCATGATGAGTTCAGTCTCAATGGTATTGCTAACTTGGTGAGTAAACACAAACAAGTACGTTGGTTAGCCTTTATTCGTGAGTCTCAATTAAGTTCAGATACTATCTGCCAATTTATCGTTAACTTCTGTATCGACTTTTTTACCGCCCCGATTCCAGATGCTCAGTTACTCAGCACCATCGGCCACCAGCTAGGTATGCTCAAACTTGAGAAAAAAGTTTGGCCACATTATGGCAATCAAAGTGACATGGGGCTAATCGGTGACTCTATCCCTGTTAAGCGTCTACGTGATCAGATTAAGCGCATTGGCCCTACTGATGTCAGTATCCTAATTTATGGAGAAAACGGTACCGGCAAAGAAACGGTTGCGCGTGCCGTTCATCGTACTTCTGCGCGAGCAAACAAGGAGTTTATCTCAGTTAACTGTCGTGCGATGTCAGAGCGTCGGATAGAGAGTGATTTATTCGGGATTAACCGTGATGATATGAGTGAGCCGTCAATTCTAGAGAGAGCAGATGGCGGTACGATATTACTCAACGATATTCTTACTTTACCTCGCTCACAGCAGTTTAATTTACTGCGTTTCCTCCAAGAGGGGATGGTTGATACTCCATCAGGCCGTAAAGAAGTGGATGTGCGTGTTTTAGCGGCGAACTCTGCTGATATTGAAAAGGCATTAATTGATGGCGATTTCAATGAAGAGCTCTATCACTATATCAATGTGCTGCGTATTAATGTTCCGAGTTTAAAAGAGCGAGCAGGGGATATTTCAATCCTTGCACGTCACTTCTTGCAGGAATATTCGAAAGAGTACAATGCTCAAGCTCGCAGTTTTACTGAAGAGGCCGCTCGTGCAATGACTCGCTATCATTGGCCAGGTAATGTCCGCGAACTGATGAACCAGATCAAACGTATCGTGCTTATGTCAGATACCGTGATGCTTGACGAACCACATCTGGACCTACCTAAGCGCAGTGATAGCCGCCGCAGCTTAAAGAGTATCCGTGAGCGTAGTGAAAGAGATGCCTTGTTGTTGGTGCTAGAGTCTCATTCAGGTCAAGTTTCCATGGCAGCAAAAGAGCTAGGTGTATCGCGTGCAACTATGTATCGATTGTTAAACAAGCATAACCTTATCTCAGACATACCTGCCTAATTGATTGTTTTGTAAATAAAAGCCGCGCTTATGAAAGTGCGGCTTTACTTATATAAGCGATATGATCTATTGCACATGCAATATTCCTTGGCTGAATATCTTATAATCAAAAGCTCAAAATGATTATTTCTAGGTTAAAAAATTGTTTTGAACATTTATGCAGTAAGGTGGTTGAAATATCACCTAATATGAATAGAATTTAACCATGAGCTAAGGCTCAAACCCATCAAAATATTTGGATTAATACATTAGCTAGGAGGCGCACAATGAAACATTTCACTGTTCAATCATTTATCTGTGCGTCTGTCGATCAAACCATTCCCGCACTGGATGCTATTACACGCAATACGTTTGTAGCCGATCGAAAACTAGATAAAACCATGTAATTAATCCGTAACCTTTTTTTAATTGGCTGCGGAAAAGCAGCGAATTAAAACACTCTTGATCTAATGATTCGTTGATCTTTTCCCAGCTTCAAACTCAACTGGAGAAAACTCATGAGTCATTCTGTATACCTAAAACTTGCCACTCTTTTGGTTAAAGCGGATCTACGCCGAGAAGAACGTGATTGGAAACGTAAACTACGCCGCAGCACTTTCGACATCCCATGGAATAACGAACGTTTGCTGCGAGATATCGGTCTGGAACAAGATGGTCGTCCAATAGGATTCACTGAACCTGATAGCGTCAAAGCCGAACGTCGTATCCGTCATCTTCGTCGTGTCCTTAGTGCGCGAATACCAACGTAATCTCAGGGGCAGGCGCTTCACCTGCCCCGCTATTTCTGTAACGACAGATTATGGACAAGGGTTGGAGTAAGTCGTACCAATCTCTTGAATTCCTTGAAGCAACTCATCTGTTAATACGACATCTAAACTATCAATATTTGATTTAAGCTGTTCCAAGTTTGTCGCGCCAATGATGTTGGATGCGACAAACGGCCTTTGGTTAACAAATGCCAACGCCATTTGCGCGGGGTCTAAACCATGTTGCCTGGCGAGATCGACGTACGCTTGTGTCGCTTGTTCTCCTTGAGGAGTAAAATAACGAACAAAGCGTTCGAATAGAGAGCATCGAGCCCCTTCAGGACGTGCTCCATTTAGATATTTACCACTTAGGCAGCCAAACGCGAGTGGGGAATAAGCGAGTAGCTGAACGCCTTCATAGTGGCTTATTTCAGACAAACCCACTTCAAAACTTCGATTGAGTAAGTTGTAAGGGTTTTGAATCGAGACAATTCTTGGTAACTCGTGCTTTTCCGCTAAACGAAGTAGAGTCATCACCCCCCAAGGCGTTTCATTGGAAACTCCGATATAGCGAACTTTCCCTGCTTTAATTAGCTCAGCGAGCGCTTCGAGCGTTTCAATTAATGTCACCTCTTCCTGAGCATCAGGGTAAGGGTAGTTTAGTTGACCGAAGCAGTTGGTTTGCCTTTGTGGCCAATGCAGTTGGTAAAGATCAACATAATCGGTTTGTAACCGCTTCAGGCTATCATCAATAGCAAGATGGATATTTTTCCGATCTAGACTCATGTTTTCGCGGATATAAGGGACGTTTCTTGGACCCGCAACCTTGGTGGCTAAAACGATCTTTTCACGCTTGCCTGATTTAGCAAGCCAGTTTCCAATGTACTGCTCGGTTAATCCCTGAGTATTCGCTTTTGGCGGCACAGGGTACATTTCTGCGGTATCAATAAAATTCACACCACGCTCAAGTGCGTAATCAAGCTGGCTAAAAGCTTCTTGCTCAGTATTTTGTTCACCAAACGTCATGGTGCCAAGACAGATCTTACTCACTTCCAAAGTGGAATGGGGTAACTTGTTGTATTGCATCGATCTTCCTTGTCGTTACGGGGATGTGATCCCACTATAGGGGATTTGAGTATGAATAGAAAAGAGTGAGTGATAACAAATTCGCAAATTTTGCAAAGTTGGCTAATACTGATTATTGGAGGTGAACTATGCAAAAAAGTCAGTTAGATAAGTGGATTCATGGTCATCATAAAGACAGCTATCAACCGCCAAAGGTGTTTGTTATTGGTTGTTCAGACCTATCCCAATATCTATTAGCCGTCGAGTACAAGCACAAAATAGAGCCAATAAAGATCGACGATGAGCCAGTGCATTTCGACTCGCTAGAGCTAGTGAAAGAGGAATTAACGAGACTAGGTGTGGAACGAGCGTACCTACGATTGCATAACGCCTACGATGAATGTGGAGCCAGTGATGGACCTCTCTATCACGATTTGGAGTTATCTCTTACCACGCACTAAACATAGTGGTTTTCAAGAATACGCGCTGTGAATTGAGTTCTTAGATAGAATCCTCTTGGCAGCGTTTTTATTGGTTTGCCGCTTGCTCCATAGGCTTCGGTCAGAACGCGGCTGTTCGCTGCTTTGGGGCGTAGCTGTAAAACCTCGCCATGACGAGCGTTAATTTGCTCTACTCGGCCTAGTACGATGAGTTCCATCAGCTCTTCCCAATCGGCTTTAAGTTGTTGCTCTTCTTCAATACTCGGGGACCAGATCAAAGGTGAACCTACACAACGCTGCGCTAATGGGATCTCCCTTTCGCCTTCCACTGGAATCCACAATACTCTCGAAAGCTTGTTGCGAACATGGCTTGTTTCCCAGGTGAGGCCATGAACGCCAATAAGCGGCGCGACACAAACAAAAGTCGTTTCCAATGGCTTGCCTGAGTATCCAATCGGAATGGTTTTTAGCTCGATACCCAACTTCTCAAAATCTTGAGTAGGTTTACTACCTGCTGTTGCGCCAAGGTGCCATTCTAATAGTTGGCCGACCCAGCCTTTATCACGGCGAAGATCCGGCGGAACTTCTATGTCGGCTTCCTCTGCCAGATCGGCAAAGCTAACACCTGCGATGCTTTTTGCTCGCTCAAGCAGTTCTTGTTCTGTAGTCGGTTCTGGCTTCATTGGTTTTGCAACAGAGTTGAAAGTTGGCTCATTGTAACCCAGCGGAAGAAAATTACGACTGTAGAGAGAATGATCGTTATGAGTGAAAGATCATCAATTAAAAGGTTATCCACAGCTTGATTGGAGAAACTTGCAAATTGGTACTGATATGTATGAATAAACAGGGGTTTGGCGATGAAAAAACACTTGAAATTTTAGGCGTATAGGTAGAGTTGGCTTAACTAGTGTGGATAAAATCATCTGTGGTTGATCTTTGACCGATCTGTATTGAGAGGAAGAAACGATGATATGGAACAAGCACATATAAAACTATTTCTAAATAAGTGTTTGTTTTTATTGATTGTGGTTTGGCTTGGTTTGATCGTTTTTGGCTGGCAAAGTACGCCTTGCTTACCTATTGATCACTTTCTCATTGATTCTTCACATAGTTATACACAGAAAAGGTGAATAAATGTGGTCTATGTCTCACTGTGGTGTGAGTAACCTTTGTTTTGGTTAAAAGTTATCCATTGGTGGGTGGGAAAGCAATATTTTCTGCCCTAGTCACACTAGTAAGTTTGCTCCTACTGGGGATATGTGGAAAAATCACTGTAATTAAAGATTTTATTAGAGGTTGGCCAGTGATAGATGGCGATGGTTACCGCTTAAACGTGGGAATTGTAATCTGTAACAGCCATGGTCAGGTCTTCTGGGCTAAACGATACGGACAACACTCTTGGCAATTTCCTCAAGGTGGAATTGATGAAGGTGAGACCCCTGAGCAGGCAATGTATAGGGAGTTGTATGAAGAGGTTGGTCTTACAAAGAACGATGTAAAGATCGTCGCGACAAGTCGTCATTGGTTAAGGTACAAGCTACCAAAACGTCTTGTTCGTTGGGATTCAAAACCTGTTTGTATCGGACAGAAACAGAAATGGTTTCTGCTGCGACTCGATTGTGATGAATCACGAATTGATATGTTGCGTGGCAGTTCCCCTGAATTTGATGGTTGGCGTTGGGTAAGCTATTGGTATCCAGTCAGACAAGTGGTTTCTTTTAAGCGTGATGTTTATCGTCGCGCAATGAAAGAGTTTGCATCAATGGCAATGCCATTTAAACAGCGTAAAGTAAAAGGCAAACGTAAGCACCGAAGAGGATAGACATGCTTTCTCAACTAAGGGAAATAGTTGAACAAGTTTCTAAGGTAGAAGAAGTTCATCAGGCCTTAGATATTTTAGTTAAACAAACATGCAGTGCGATGAGTACTGAGTGTTGCACCGTCTATCTTGCTAATGAAGAAATGCAGCGTCTTGAGTTAATGGCGACTCAGGGCCTGCGTTTTAAAGGCGATAAAATTCATATCCGATTTAGCGAGGGCTTAGTTGGCCTTGTTAAACGCAGTGCTGAGCCGCTTAACTTAGCGGAAGCCTCCAAACACCCCAATTTTAAATACTTCTCCGAACTGGGAGAGGAGGTTTATCAAAGCTTCCTCGGAACCCCAATTATTTACCGTAAACAAGTGCTTGGCGTACTCGTCGTTCAGCAGAAGACCCCGCGTCAGTTTGATGAGATGGAAGAGTCGTTTCTGGTCACTCTTGCCGCGCAGCTCGCCGTAATCATCGCTCATGCGCAAACTCAAGGTCATTGGCGATTAGAGAAAAAACAGCAAGCAATCCGTGGTGTTCCTGCCTCTTCAGGGGTTGCGATTGGGGAGTTTTGGTGGGACGACACCCAACCTGAACTGAGTAATGTTTATCCTGCCTCGACATTAGATATTGATCGCGAACAGGAGTGGCTGTTACTGGCGATAGAAGAAGCGTTGAATGACTTTCGACGCATGCGTAAAAAGCTCGATAGCGAGATAAACAAAGACGCTTTAGCGATATTCGATCTTTTTACCCACTTACTTAACGATCCTATG
>WJXF01000023.1_pt1 | contig 92020 bp, 77 predicted proteins | sample 9263211 | NCBI WGS metagenome assembly WJXF01 (sample SAMN12697362, study PRJNA563984) | aquatic metagenome | isolation source: water sample from a prawn hatchery tank treated with erythromycin, plated on... | place: Australia | collected 2018-10-17
TACAGTGTCACTGCCAGTAGTAAAGCTAATGTCACCCGTGGCCGTGGTTGCTGTATCGCCGACTTTGGAGCCATCCGTTAAGCCCGCTTCATACACATTGGCTTGGTCAATAGTATTAATGACTGGGTCTGCGCCATCTTTAATCGTCAGTTCGACGGTACTGGTTAGCTCATCACCGTCGTTGTCCTTCACGGTCACAACAATAGTGTGTTTAACCTCTTCACTCGCGGAGTGGTCAACATTGCTGTTAGGAATAAAGGAAATCTTACCGTCCGCAGACACCACCAACTTACCATCGGTAACCGGGTATTCGTTTTGATTCTCGTTGAAGTTGATACTCTGACCGTCAAACGTCACCGTCGACACTTTACCTTGGTCGGCACCCGCTTCGGTAATGACATCAATCTCGTTGCTTTGCGCCGATTGACCAATTGTTGGCTCAACCACGCTGATTGCGCCATCGGTCACGACTTGGATGTCATCGCCCACATTCACCACTAGGTTCGAACGCGATGATTGGTCATTATCAGCATCGATCCCAAAGACTGGCAATGAGATCGCCACGAAGTCTTGGTCTAGTGCACCGCCCTGTTGGCTTTGATCGACCTCTTCAAGCAGTTCAATCGAATAACCTGCATTAAAAGTGGGTGACGTGTCAGTCCCACCTTTAACGACATCATTAAGCGTCACGCGAAGTACATCGACTCGATTTCCTTCTAACGTAATATAGCCAACATATACACCAGGCTGGCCTGCAACCGCTTCTAATACAACGGTTTCGCCTTGCGAAGTAATTGGTGATGTTTGCTGGGAGGAATTGAATGCATCGACATCAATCTGTACTTGAGTAACTTCATCACTTCCTGCAGCAAAAGTAATCGTTCCACTTGCCGTAGTGCTTGTATCACCGACCTTCGAACCGTCGTCTAAACCCGCTTCATAGACATTGGTCTCAGTAATATTTGCAACACTAGGATCGGTACCATCCCCAATGGTTACCTGTGCGCCAATCGGAGCTTGGATTGGGTTTCCACCCGTATCTGTACCTGTAATATCAAAGGAAACGGTAATTTGATCGCCTGTGAAAGCGACTTGGCCTCCACCAACAGAAGGCGTGTGATCAATTGGCTGTGAAATTGTGGTGGTTAGCTCTAGATTTATATCTTTACCCACGCTAGTCGCATCTATGTCTATAGTGAGGACAGAGTTACCATCACCATCGATACCAACAATGGTGTTAGTTGTAGCATTATAAGTAAATGTAACCGCTTCGCCATTTGAAGTAATGTCGGAATTAAGTTCACTCAGTAGTGATGCTAAAGAAGTAGGAACGGGAACAAACGTCGTAGGATCTAAAGAAAAGTCAGCAGCCACAACGGTCACAGAGCTTGTGACAGATTGCGGGTAGGTTCCATCAGACAAAGAACCCTCAATCAGCGACTCACTGATACTTTGCCCACCACCAGCAAAAATAATCGGTCTAATTTCATCATCTACCTGTTCGGTAGAGTCTGTAGAAAAACCCGACGTTTCAAAGAAAGTACTCGCCAGAACTTCAGTGCCGTTGTAGTCGATAGTAACGAAGCCACCGTTTGCTGAGCCTGCGGCACCCGCACCTGCCGCCGTAGCTTCTAGCAACTCTGTAGGGTCAGCGCCTGCCAAGATAGCATCTTGAATGGCTGCTAATTCATCTTCGCTGATCGCACCTTCACCCAATCGAGCAAGGTCGAAGTTCACTTCTCCGGCAACCGGGGCAACTCCCCAACCACCGAGGTCATCTTCTGTAGCCAAAGTGTTCGCGTCGAGATTAATGGCAGCCTCAGAGGACTCCATTAAAATTGTCGAATGGTTGGCTGTAATAACGATTTCACCACTAGGAATGGTATCGCCTACAACGACTTTCTTAGCACTTCCATCTGGTTTGACAGCAACAACATCACCAGAAACTTCTTTTACTATCGCGGCTTGGCGTAATACTTCTACGTCCATAAGGTCTCCCAATCACACTCTTGCAAGCTGAGCAAGAAGCTAGAAACGTTTTGTTATAGTTTTTGTCAGAATATACGCACAAAATATCAAATACAGCTCGCATTTCCAGTATTTTATATTCAATAAAAATATCAATAACCTAACTATAAATGTAGGTTACTTAAGGGATTTTGCAGATTAAAGGTGATTAGAATTTAATTTCGTCTGAAAAATTTTGTTATCTGTATCAGTTGTGAGAATGAAACGCGCCACCAACGCTTAATTGCTTAAAGTTTACTCACCATTTCTACAACAACAGTTTCCACTGCGGTTTGAGGGTTAATTGCCAAGTTTGAACCAAGATCAACTTCTATCGACGCTATCAATAATGCTTACTCCTCCCCTAGCAATAGAGAATGTGATGAATATCTTTGTTTAAGGCGTAGACACTGGGAATGATGTCGTGTGTTCGAAGCTCAGTTAGGGTAGTTGGGTAAAAAAATAACAACCTCAAGGATGTAACGTGAATAGTCTGTTTAAACCCAATCCAATCATGCTTTTAGCTTTATTAAGCGTACCTGTAGTAGCGGGTCCAACTTTAACTTTATCCACCACAACCACCAGTCGCGATGTCCCGCTATCAGCCTCTGAACCCGCACTCATGACACTGAGTAAAGAAACGTATCAACTTACCGTATCGGGGATTGATGGAAACTGTCCTACGGTTGAAGGTCAGAAAGTCAGATTTCGTCGAGCTTTGTCACTTAACTGCGGAGAAGATACCGTCCTGCCACTGAAAGTCCGTTTCGGTGGCGACTACTCGTTTACCTTCGATAAAGAGAACAACACGCTGACCATTGCGCGAGAAGCAAAGAAGAGCAAACAGACATTCAGCCGACCTGTCCCTGATGTAAAATGCGAAAAGTACACTGGTGAAGAAGTTACCTTCAATCTGGGTGATACATTCCCTGACGGTGCGGAACTTAAAGATGCGTTAAGTGGGCAAGTTGTGACGGTTAACAATGGTTCGGTCACCATCACGCCGTCAAAGCACAGTGGCGGTTTAGTTCTGCTTGAGCCAACTGCTCCCATTGATAAGCCAGAATTTACCTATAAGAATGCCAATATTTACTTTGTGATGGTCGACCGATTCAGCAATGGAGATACTAGCAATGATCAGAGTTACGGTCGCCAGAAAGACGGTAAAGAGGAAGTCGGTACCTTCCACGGTGGCGACCTTAAAGGTGTGATTGAAAAGCTCGACTATATAAAGAGCCTTGGTACAGATGCGATCTGGCTCTCTCCAATTGTTGAGCAAGTTCATGGCTTTGTTGGCGGCGGCGAAAGTGGCAGCTTCCCATTCTATTCTTACCACGGCTACTGGACACGGGACTTCACTAAAATCGACCAAAACTTTGGTAACGAACAAGAACTGAAAACCTTGGTTGAGGAAGCGCACAAACGCGGCATTAAGATCCTTCTCGATGCCGTCGTTAATCATGCTGGTTATGGCACACTTGCTGATATGCAGTTTGATAATCTCGAAGTGGTCGATCGTTCAAAAATGCCAGAGCAGTGGGCAAAATGGACTCCTGAACAAGGTCAAAACTGGCACAGTTTTAATAACGCCATCGATTATCAAAGCAAACAATGGCAAAACTGGTGGGGCCCTGATTGGGTTCGAGCAGGTTTACCGGGCTATACACAACCCGGTAGCAGCGATACCACAATGAACTTAGCAGGCTTACCAGACTTTATTACTGAATCAACAAAACCAGTTACACCTCCTAAGTGGCTTCTCGACAACCCAGATACTCGCGTTGTCGCTAAACCTGACTACACAGTGGCGGATTACTTGGTTGAGTGGCAGTCGGACTGGGTAAAACGTTTTGGTATTGATGGCTTTAGGGTCGATACAGTAAAACACGTTGAAGGGGACGTTTGGCTTAAGCTAAAACAAGCCGCAAGCGAGAACCTAGAGCAGTGGCGTAGTGAAAATGGCAAGTCTGGTCAACCGTTCTGGATGATGGGAGAAGTATGGGGCCACTCGGCTTACCGATCACCGTATGCGGATCAAGGTTTCGATGCGCTGATCAATTTCGATATGCAGAAGAAACTCGATAAAGGTGCAGCCTGCTTTAGCCAGATGCAAGACGTCTACCAGAACTACGCAGACTCAATACAATCTACCCCTAGCTATACACCAGTGAGTTATATGTCCTCTCACGATACTGAGCTCTTCTTCAACCGCTTTAAGTCTTTTGACATGCAGCGAAACGCCGCCAATGCCCTACTCCTTAGCCCCGGTGCTATTCAGGTTTATTATGGTGATGAAGTCGGTCGAGAACTTGGCCCATACGCAGACGACTTCCACCAAGGGACTCGTTCCGATATGGTCTGGAAGCTTGATGATGAAAGGAAAGCCTTACTGTCTCACTGGCAAACCGTCGGTCAGTTCCGCCACAACCACCCAGCAATTGGTGCGGGGAAACATCAGCCAATAGACAACGACAACGCCTATGTTTTCTCTCGAACACTAGGTGACGATAAGATTGTTGTCGCTTTTGTGGGGAAATAGATTAGTTCTCCCCCATACAACTAGAGTAAAGGAGGAGTCGTCTCCTCCTTATTCAGCGATGACCACTCCTTTGCGTTATCTATTATCAACTCGATAAAACTTCTCACTTCGCACTTCTCTAACTAGTAAGTAGTAAAAAACTCAATAACCCTTGATAACTCACTGTATGTACTAAACTTGTTCTTAAGTGCAACTACATGAGTATAATCAATGAAGAAGCCAGTACTCTTAGTCGATGATGAAGTGAATATTCTCAACTCATTCCGTCGGACGCTGAGAAGTCATGTTGATATTGATCTTGCAAACAGTGGCGAGCAAGCACTCGAACTCGTCTCCAAGAAGCAATACGCTGTGATTGTGTCTGATATGCAAATGCCTGTCATGAATGGCCTGCAATTGCTGCAAGCGGTGAAAGAAAAATCACCTGACACCGTACGCATGATGTTTACCGGTAATGCTGACCAACAAACAGCGGTCGATGCGGTCAACTTGGGTGACGTATTTCGTTTTATTAATAAGCCATGTACGCCAGAGCAACTGCTAGGGTTTATTAATTCAGCAATAAAGCAATACGAACTCATCGTCGCAGAGAAAGTACTGCTTAACAAGACGTTAAAAGGCGTCATTAATGTCCTCAGCGATGTCGTTTCTCTTGTCAGTCCTGAAATCAATGACCGTAGTAATAAGGTTCAATTCCATATGCAGCAGTTAAGTAAAGCACTTAATTTGAAGCCCCATTGGAGTTTTGAACCTATGGTTCAGTTGTCTCAACTCGGCTTTATCATTTTTCCCCAGAGTACCTTAGAAAATATTAGTAGTGGGCAAGTTGTCACTGAAGAAGATCGTCAGCTTTTTGAGCAGCACCCTTGCCTTTCATCGGATTTACTCAAACAAATCCCAAGGATGAGCGGTATCGCCAAGACTATTCTCTACCAAGAAAAAGGCTTTAACGGAGAAGGTAATCCCATTGATGACGTTCAGGGAACCGACTTACCCTACGGTTCAAGAATGCTTAAGGTTGTCTGTGACTATATAAAACTTGAAAGTGCCGGCTATACCATCCCTGATGCCGTTGAACAGCTAGACAGCCAAGAACATCTTTATGATCCAAATATACTCAGCGCTTTTAAGTCAACGCTCGATTTTGAACCGCCGAAAATTTTCGTCGATGTTAGCTTCCTAAACCCCAACATGATTATTGAGCAAGAGATTCGAACCAACCGTGATCAGCTTATTGCGAGAAAAGGGCAGAGGGTGACTCAAACCTTGATGAACATTGTGCACCACTGCCTAGAGAACAAAGCGGTAGCCGGGGAAGTTTGGGTAACCATGATAGAGCCAGAAGAACACGAACAAGCTAAGAGTGAAGAGAAAGCGCAGAGTATGTAATCAGCGCCTTAATGGAATAACTAACAACGTAAACAAAGGGCAGGTTGGGCTATGGTAGAGTTTTGGCGATTTAGATCCGTTGATTTAACGGAGTACAATTTACTCCAAGGAGAGTTCCACTACTCTTTGGTCTTACTTTCTATTCTGGTCTCTAGCTTAGCCGCATACTCTTGCTTGATCGTCATCGAGAGAATGTGGAGTTCAAATGAGCACAAAACAGTAAGCTTATGGCGTTTGTTTGGCAGCATTGTTTTTGGACTTGGTGTTTGGGCAATGCATTTCACAGGCATGTTAGCTTTCATGGTTCCTGCTCAAATGACCTATCACCCCGGTATAACTGCGTTGTCCTTTGTTCCTCCTGTCGTTGGTGCCTACTTCGCTTTTCAAGTCCTTTATAGTCAACGATTTTCGCTGTTAGATATCCAGCTTAGCGCATTGTATTTAGCATTGGGCATTGGCTCAATGCATTACCTCGGTATGGAAGCAATGCAGATGGACGCCCTGATGGTCTATGACTTCACTTGGTTTGTTCTCTCTATTGTGATTGCATTTTTATTTGCTTGTATCTCTATTTACATGATCAAGCTTCGCAATCGTAACTATGGAGAAAACGTTACTCATAGAGCTTTAATTGCCCCTGTAATGGGCCTGTCGGTTGCTGGTATGCATTACACTGCTATGGGCGCTGTGAGCTTTTATGCTTTAACCGATACCCCTGCAGCTCATAACCATATGAGCGACGCTCACAACATTGCCTTGATCGTGGCTCTATTTGTGCTGCTAATATGCGCTGCAACGTTCGTTGCTTCCATTGTCGACCAAAGACTCCAACGAGCCGAACATTCCATTGTCGCCAGTAAGCTACGCGAACAAGATATCCTCAATAATCTCGCCGACGGCGTCATTATTGTTGACCAGGATGGCATCATAGATAGCATCAATGACATGGGATTGAGAATGTTCAACTATGAACAAGAGATGATCGACCATAAAAACATCGAAGACTTAATGCCAACCTTTGATAAAGTTTCGTTGCAAAACGGTGCCAACAATGAGTTGGAGCATCGAAACAATTTAACCACAGAAGGGATAAAACGAGATGGGCGCTCGTTCCCTATTGAAGTTAGCCTTTCTGCACTTTCAATTCGAAATGAAGAGAAAAAGCTGTTTAACTGTGTTATCCGTGATATTTCGACACGTATGGAGCTTGAGCAGCAACTGCGACAAGCGCAAAAATTGGAGTCGATGGGGCAACTTGCCGCTGGTATCGCTCATGAGATAAACACGCCAACTCAATATGTCTCTGATAACACAATCTTTTTGAAAGACGCCTTTCAAACCTGTCTTAACACTATCAACCAAATTACAGAAACTATTGAAAAGTCAGAAGATGAACCTATCGAAAAACTGAAAGCCCAAATTAAAAGTGAAATTGTAGAAAGCGATATGGACTTTATTGCCGAGGAAATCCCTCTCGCACTGGATCAGTCCTTAGAGGGGCTGCAACGCATTAGCCGAATCGTAAAAGCGATGAAATCTTTCTCACATTCTAGTAACCACGAAATGCACCAAGTCGATATTGCTGAAGCCATTGAGTCGACCATTACCATCGCACGCGGAGAGTGGCGATATGTCGCTGAAGTAGAAACCAATTTTGACTCTAGATTACCGGCTATCCCTTGTTACCGTGATGAATTTAATCAAGTTATGCTTAACTTCATCATTAACGCGGCTCATGCGATTGAAGAAAGATTTGGTCGCCAAGATGGCACTTTAGGCACAATTAAAGTCTCCACACATCTTGAAGAAAATGCTGCTCAGATTCGCATCCAAGACAATGGCACAGGTATACCGAGTAACATTATTGACCGGATATTCGATCCTTTCTTTACCACAAAAGATGTCGGTAAAGGTACAGGGCAAGGGCTAAGTTTAGCCTACTCAGTTATCGTCGATTTACACAAAGGAGCAATTAACACCGAGAGTACTGTTGGTGAGGGAACCACCTTTACGATTTCACTACCGTTAGACAACGTAAGCGTTGGCACAGAAGAGAGACTAGATAATGAAGCTGCTGCTAGTTGATGATGAACGCATGATCCTCAACGGATTAAAGCGAGCCCTTTTTGGAACTGGATGGAAGATATTTACCGCAGAAGGCGGTGAGGAAGCTTTGCAGTTTTTAGAGGAGCATGAGGTGGATTTAATCATCTCGGACATGCTTATGCCTAAGATGAACGGTGCTGAACTACTTGAAGAGGTGAGTAAAAGACACCCTGGTATTATTCGTGCTTCGCTTTCCGGATATTCGGATCCTGATGTCACCATAAAAGGTGGTTTTTTCGCCCACCAAGCTTTTATGAAACCCTGCGATCCTAGCGTCATCAAAGCAGAGGTCCAACGTATTGAAGAGATTCTTGAATTATTCCCGGATCGAGTGATTCAAAATGCAATTGGTACAATTACTTCGTTGCCAGTTGCACCTAAGCTATTCTTTGATGTTAAGCGCACCCTCGCCGATCCCAACTCCTCGATGCATGATGTGGCAAAGCTCATTAGTGAAGAGCCAGCAATGTGCGCTAAGATCATTCAGATCTCTAATAATGCCATCTTTAGAGGACGCAAAGAGATCAAGAGTATCTCTGAAGCCATCACTCGTTTAGGTGGCCAAGTGGTCACTAATATTATCGGCATGCTTGAAGTCTATTCTGTCTCCATGAATGAACCGAGCAAGCCATTGGAAAAGATCCAATCGCACAGCCTTAAAGTCGCAAATCTCGCCTCAACCTTAGTTGAACCGGATCTCAAAGATACGACTTTTTTAGTGGGTATTCTTCACCGTATTGGTGAGTACGTCAGAATGAAAATTGCCCCAGATTTAATGAGCGCGTTTCTAAATCCTAAAACTAAAGGCAACGATAAATCGCACCTAGAGCGATATCTGTTTAAAACCAAATCAGAACAGCTTGGAGGTTATCTACTGCACTTTTGGGGCTTTCCTTTGCCCATCATTGAGGGAGTTTTAACCCACGATGACCCAGAAAAACTGATGGAGTCTGATTTTAGCCCAGCTTGTGCAGTGTATGTCGCCAACTGTATTTTGAGTGGAAAAACGGTCAATGAAGAGTTTGCTGTCCACTTTGATTTAACCAGTACGCTCGCCGTGTTAGAGCAGAATCATCAAGTCTAGTTAATGAGTAATTATTAGCGATTTCATTGTAGATTGATTTAAAACACTTGAGTCGTCACAAAAGTTAGGTAACGTATCGCGTTTACAGACAGTCCGAAGAGACGACAATAGCCACTATGCCGACACCCGATATTAAGTTCATTGCCACCGATATGGATGGCACGCTTCTCGATGAAAATAGCCAGCTCAATCCAGAGTTTTTTAACCTATACCAACAGTTAGAAGATAAAGGCGTTATCTTCGCTGCGGCTTCAGGGCGACAGTATTACAGCCTAATGGAGACCTTCTCACCAATTAACGATCGCATGATGTTCATTGCTGAAAATGGCACTTTAGTCATGCACAAGGGTGAAGAGCTGTATAGCTGTGAGATCGATAAGCCTTCTATCAAATCAATCATTGAGGCAGCTAGAGGTATTTCCGGCGCGCAAATTGTCTTGTGTGGTAAACATTCCGCTTATATCGAAACGCAAGACCCGCGAGCGCTTGAGGAGTTCGCTAAGTACTACCACAAGTGCCAGTACGTAAACGATCTGCTCGACGTAGATGATGATTTCATCAAGGTCGCCATCTGCCACTTTGACGGTACAGAAGAGTTGGTTTTCCCTACGTTCGACAAAGCATTTGGTCAGACGCACCAAGTGGTTGTGAGTGCAAAAATCTGGCTCGATGTCATGAACTCAGAAGCTTCGAAGGGCGCAGCGATCGAGCACCTACAACAAACGCTCAACTTTACTCACGAGCAAACCATGAGTTTTGGGGATTACCTAAATGACCTGGAAATGCTGGAGGCGAGCTATCATTCATACTCAATGGACAATGCTCACCCTAAGATTAAAGAGATTGCGCGCTTTCACGCGCCAAGCAACCGTGAAGCTGGCGTGTTTACCGTCATTAAGCGTGAACTACTAAGCTAAGCTTGATAAAGCTCTAAAGGTAAGCCGTCTGGATCTTTAAAAAAGGTGAACGGCTTACCGGTAAACTCATCAATCCGAATCGGCTCGACCTCCACGTCACACTTGATCAGATAAGCGGCATACTGCTCTACTGAACCGACGCTAAATGCCAAGTGCCTTAAGCCCTGCGCTTCTGGACTGGTTGGTCTTTGAGGCGGGTTGGGAAAAGAGAACAACTCAATCTGTCCTCCATCTGGTAAAGCAAGATCAAGCTTGTAAGAATCTCGCTCTGCGCGATAGTTTTCAGCGATTACGGCTAACTTCAGAACTTGAGTATAAAAGCGCTTCGAAGTCTTGTAGTCAGAACAGATGACTGCGACATGATGTATTCTTTTGAGCTCCACGAATCCCCCTAATCAATAACCAGCGAACCGTCTGGATTGAACTGCCAAAAATCGGCATACGCCACTTCCCATAAATAACCATCTGGGTCTGAAAAATAACCGCTGTAGCCACCCCAGAACACATCCTGAGCCGGCTTTTCTAGCTTGGCACCAGCACTGACCGCTAACGCTAACACGTCATCCACTTCCTGCTTTGAACGCGTATTATGTGCGAGTGTCACACCACTAAACCCCTCCTTAACAACAGCCATATCAGGCGAAACATCTTTTGCTAGTGCATCCAAAGGATACAAGGCTAAACACACGCCACCTGTTTTGAAAAAGATAATCCCCTCTTCGGGATTTTTGGAAGAGGGAAAACCTAGCTTGGAGTAAAACTGATATGAGCGTTCTAAATCTCGCACCCCTAAAGTAATTATGCTGACACGTGGTTCCATGGCTTGTTCCTTAACCTGTGATTGACGAGCAGCTGTAAGTATCTACCAAAGCGCAGAATTATTAAATCCTTCCACACATGTTGATCGACCTTCAAGGCTTTGAATCGTGTCCGAAGATAAAGTTTGTACCATCCAACCATGAGGAAAACTCAGTTTTAACGGCGCCTTAAACAGCTCTTCAGAGGTGGGATTAAAACCCACTCGAGTGTAGAAGTTTGGGTCACCATATGTGAAAGCTAACTTCACACCTTGGCTACGCATCGCCTCTATACCATGACGGATCAATGCTTGCCCAATCCCCTGCCCTTGATACTCAGTATCAACTGCGACCGGAGCCAGCAAAAAGCTTGCGTGTTCTTCCTCAAAAGCAAGGCGAGTAAATAGAATGCTCGCAACAATCTTTTGCTCATCTCTCGCAACAAAAATTGCGATGTCTTGCTCTGGTGTCGTCTCTACTAGTGTGTTCACTAGAGTGCCAATGACTTTTCCTTCTTCGACGCCTTCAGAATCTCCAAAGGTTTTAGTGAATAACTGAATAAGTTCGTCTGTCTCTTTCGGATTAAATAGACCGTATTTCATAGTGTGTTCCTCTTTAAAGTTTATGCGCGCAGCTTAAACTGTAAAGCTGTAGACAGGTCAACACTAACTAATCAAACAATCACTCTGTTTTGAGAATAAATATCTGATAGTTGAACTCACCATTACGGTTGTCATAAGCAGAGATCTCGCGCTTCAAATCCGCGAGAGCAGATGATCCCGTTAACTCTTGCGCGAGCTCATTAATCCGATCTTTTAGCGGTTGGTAGTAGTTGTCCCAAGCTTTATCACTGACAGGGAATGAATCGACTAGCGTATATCCCGCTCGCTTAGCTTGCTCAATGCGCGTCTCTTCAGTGGTCATGTCTGGGTACTCTTTGTGCCAAAAGCTCATGGCACCGGACGATGGCCCCTCTACACTCCAGATCAAATCACTCAGCACTAGATAACCATCATCGGACAAGAGATGTCGCCACTCCTTAAAAGCATTCTCAACTCCCATAATGTACGCACTGGTCTCACACCAAATCAGATCAAACTGCTTAGATTCAAATGGCAGTTTCGCCATATTGGCGCAAACGGTAGTCACACGTTTTGTTTCACCGAGTTGCTGCATGATTTGATTAATGTTCTCTAGAGCATACTCTTCATTATCGACCGCGGTTATATGCGCTTGGGTATGATCTAGCAGTGTTCGGGTCGCAATGCCCTGCCCACAACCAATTTCGAGAATACGCTTAGGTGAAAAGGGCAGTTTCTGAATCGCTGAACGAGTATCTTGTTGGCTTCCGGGTCCCCAACACGTCAGTTGGCTGAAAACCAGATCAAAGTCTCGCATATAGCGATCGTGTTCATTCATATCTTTTGATAACCATTTCAAACGCATAGCCTGCTTCTCATCAAAACCTTGTTTGATCAGCCAGTCTAAATGCGCATCAGGGGCAAGTTGGTCGAGAGAATCGTGCCACTCGCTAAGAGAACTTTCGCCTAATAGCGCGGCGAGCAGTTCGTGGGATTTTTGTTTTTGCGAGATTTCTAGCTCGAGCTGAGTCAGCCTGTCTTTCAATAAATCACGATTGATTTGTGCGTCTAAGCAAGCCTGACACTCTTTCAGCGTCAAACCACCAGCCTGCAATTTTTGCAGTAAGAGCAAGCGTTGGAGATCTTTTTCACTGTAGGAGCGATAGCCGTTCGCTTGTCTTGCTCCCTTAATGATGCCTAGCTTTTCGTAATAAAGCAGAGTGGTACGAGAAATGCCCGCCCGCTCTGCTAATTGAGAGATCTTGAACATCCGTCCACTCATAGCTTTTATTCGATACCATCAACTCTAAACTATAAAGCTATAGACGGGTCAAGATAGCTGACTATTTTCTGCTAGGTATCTCAGCTTGGGTCAAATAACCATCATTGTTTCTATCAAATCGGCTGAAATCTTTTGCCAACTTGCCTTTTGCTTCAAGGCGAGAAATTTTCCCGTCACCATTTCGATCCATGCGAGAAAAGTGTCCGTTGTTCGAACCAGCCATATTTTGCTTGCCTTTTGACGACATAGAAGAAGCGCTACCACCATTTTGGTAACTTTCAGTTGGTCGCTTCGCTAAAGCTGGCTGCTGAACAAATTCGACTTCACCACCAGCAACACATCGAACCATGTTATCAATTCGAATCGCATCTCCTTGAGGGCCATGTCCCGTCGGGTATTGACTCGCGTCTCCAATTTTAGGGTCGCTACGCTGAGAACCCGCGCCATGAACATCAATCCAAGCATTGCGCATATAACCTAACGATGATCCGAAGGCGACATACGCACCATGCCCGCCGTTTCTCATGTTTTCGTGAGTCGTGCTACTCCAGTAGTTCGCGTAATCCTCGCGGTTTGCTTCACTGATGATCGCAGTCGTATTGAAAATTGGATCAATTGCCGCGCTGTTACTTGTGGCAGGCGAACGCGTGTAATCAACAATAGATTGCAGTTCCTTCACGCTTGGTAGTCTCCAGTCGCTGCTGCCCGCCAGTTCAAGATTTTCACAGTAGGCTAAGGCTTGAGGAAAATCCATCTGTGACTGACTATCAGACTGCTGCCAGATAAGGCTCGTTGCACTATCAGTGATGGTGCCGTTGTTATTGTCTGTAAATTGGTTGATGCCGTAATCTGGGTTACCGCGTACTGCTAGAACATAAAAGGTTTTATCGCCACCACGGGGGCTTGCAATACCATAACCCTTAATGCGTCCATCAATAAAGTTAACGCCAAACACCGTTTCATCTTTGTTCATGGTGGTAGAAACATACTTGGTGCTCGACACAAACTGACTGTCAATCAACCTTTCGCCTGAATGAACATCCCCCGCATTCATATCGAAGTATCTCGCATCAAGGAATGGGACCATCTTAACAGCGCCTGACTGATTCACACCACTTGGGTCTTGACCATCAAACAAAATCAAAGAATAGAGTTCTTTAATAGAAGGTAAGCGCCAATCACTATAACCACCGTGATTCAATGACGCGACGTAATCCAACGCATCGTCATAACTCAGCTTATCTTGTGCATCTATCTTGCCATCACCATTGAGATCGGTGGACTGAGTCCACATGAGACCCGTCACGTTGTCACTGACTGTACCATTACTATTTTTGGTGTAGCTTGGAGTATTGCCTTGGTACTGAGCATCTTGTCCAAAAGTGGCATCAGAAGAAGAAGGACAAGTGCTCAATGTGTTTCTAAGCCCAAAACATTGGCTTTGGTTGGTATCTACAATCGGTGTGGTCAGCTCGTTTGCACTAGCCGAACTAGACCAAGCGGCTAAGCTAGCCATAGCTAACAAACTATTTACTGGCGTATTTTTCATTGTCGTTCCTTGTTTACTCAGCGTAATCATAGTCTAGATAGCGGGAAGTAAAGAAACACATTGAGAAAGTAAATGTATGTAAAGCTAACTCTATGCAATTCGTCTTACTTGAGAGCACAGCAGGCCAATTGCGGCGAGTAATTGAACGACAAAACAAGTTATAAAGATAACTTCTATGCCAAAGTAAGCAATCAAATAGCCCGATGCGGCCAAGCCAAAAGGCATCAGTAGCTTAAATAGGGAACCCGTAATCCCTGCTACCCTGCCTAAATATTTCTCTTCAAATGCTTCCTGTCGGTAGCTCCAGATACAAATACTGCTATACAAACCAACTGCTGAAATCCATAAAAATGCTGCCGCCATACCCCAGACATTATTGATGATTAGTGGGAAAACAAAACCGAGAGACTCTAAAACTATCGAGCCAATCAAAACCACGCCTAAACCAAATCTAGCTCGTAGCTTATCTGCACTGAACGATCCCAAAAGACCGCCAACTCCCGATGCCGCTATCAAGTAACTCACCTCTAAAGCGTTAAACTCAAGCACAGACTTTGCGTAGAATATCGCTTGGATCCAGAAAACGGCTCCTGTGGTGTTAATCACCATCACCGCAAGAGTGATAATCCACATATTATGTTCAGCTCGTAATACCGCCCAACCTTCTTTTAATGCTGCAAAGACACTCTGCTTTTTTGGCGGTTCACTTGGAGCAAGCGTTAACCTTTCTAATTGCCAATACGAAAGCAATAGAAGTACCGCCACAGCTAGAAAAACATTGTGGATTGTCGACATTAGCATCAATGCTCCCGATAACACTGGCCCTACCGTTTCCATCACACTGTTTAACGAGCTCATTCTCGCAATCGCGGTATTTTGCGTTTCAGGAGCCAGTGCCTTTTTCATCATCGTCATGCGCGCATTGTGATAGCCATAGTTAAACGCCATCATTAAAAAGGCCGCGGGAAACAGGACCCAAAGTGGCTCACTTAGCCACTCCACTGCAAGATACGAACACAAAACGACCACTAACTGACCCAACAGCATCGCTTGCGACCATCGCTTCTTATCAACGCGATCGACTATCACGCCGATAAAGAGTGCCAATAGTAAATTTGGTAAAAATTCCACAGCGCGCATCCACCCCATCATCTTGGATGATTGCGTGAGTTCATAAACCAATAGCGGTAATGCTAGGTTATAAATCTGCGCTGAAAACGCAACAAACAGCGCGCTGGAAAACAGAATTTGAAATGGCCTGTTACGCCAGATTGAAGTTTGAGGCTTAGCTAACGTATTCATTTATTTTTCCTTTCATCCTGAACAGAACCTCCTATTATCGAGATTAAAAGATGAAGAAAAATAGAAATAAAAAATTAGGATTTCACCTTTATGCGCTATTGGAATGCTCTGGCATTTTGCCGTGATAATCTCTCGACCCAACATTGGACTCAAATATCATTAGATCAATTCAGCCATGCTTTACGTTGTACACGTCGTAACGCGCAGCTGCTAATTAAACGCTTGGTTGAAGAAGAGAAAATTGAATGGCAATCGGGAATTGGGCGCGGAAATTTACCGCAGGCGAAACTAAAACAACCACTTGATGGTCTGCTAGAGCAAAAAGCAACTAGCCTACTTAAACAAGGCAATGTAGAAGCAGCACTTGATCTCGTTGATACACGAGAAAGAGAGAGTTTTCTTAGTCAGTATCTTTCCCAATATCAGGTAACGCAAACTCAGCAAGACATCTTACAAATTCCTTTTTATCGAGGAACCCATTGCCTAGATCCAGTCAAGATTAACCGCCGCACCGAACTCCACATCGCCAGTTATCTATATGCCAACTTGGTTCGAACTCAACCTAGTCTGCATGGCGATCTCGCACACTCATGGCAACAACTTGATGACAGCCTGACGATAACCTTAAGGAAGGGGCTCAAGTTTAGTGATGGAAGTCCATTATGGGCAAAAGATATCAAGGCTCATTTTCAACGTTTGATGGAACATGGCGGTGCGCAAGTCGAACTTTTTCGATTGATAGACCAAGTGGAAGTAATCAACCCGCTTTGTATTAGATTCACCAGTCATGCTATGCCTTCTCTTCTGCCGAGGCTACTTAGCCATAGCGCGATGGGCATAACGAAAGTTAAGGACGGGAAGTTACTCGGTAGCGGCTCATTCTTACTGTCAGAACAAACCGAATGGCGCACATTACTCAGCGCTAACCCGCACTATCACGGCTTAAGACCTTGGGTCGATGGCGTCGAAATATGGAACGTGGGTGATAATGCTAAAACCCTAGAACTTAACTGCGATGTGGTTCATGGTCACCACTTAGTGGAAAGATCAGCTGCGAAATTTACCTCAAAGCAAAAGTGGGAACAGGGTTGCACCTATGCAATGCTGAACCCCCACCATCATACTTGGATGCAAAATCGAGCTCATCGTAAGTGGCTGCAACAACTGATGCTCAGTATAGGGACACCTAGCGGGGTTCATTGCGAAGTGGTTGCGCGTGCAAAAGGTATGCTGTCAACGCCAACAACCATTGCCAAGCAAGATTTATCACACGCCAAACACGCACTAGCGGAACTTAAAATCCCAGCAAAACCCTTAACGATTCTCACCTATCAGCTTGGAACCAATATCGCGACAGCACAACTCGCCACTGACTGTTTGCATCAACTCGGTATAAAGTGCCAACTACAAGTTTTGGAGTATCCAGAGTTCAATCGGCCCGAAACGTTTAAAAGTGCGGATATTGTCATCAGTGGGGAGGTATTTGGTGAAGATACCCTGCTTTCTTGGGTTGATTGGCTACTGTGTAATTATTGCCACCAAGCGTGTCTGTCCAAAAAAAATAAACTTTGGTTGGAGCAAAAAGTCATCGAGGCCGTCGCAGAGCAAAGCGAAAGTAAGCAGCTAAGAATGTTAGAGAAAATAGAAAAACATCTGATCACCAAGCACCTATATCAGCCGCTGTATCACACAATGCAAGATTTAAATATATCTGACCAAATATCGGCACCTGAACAACTTGCCAACGGTTGGATTGATTTCAATCATATCGTGATGTGAACTATAGTACTAAGGCTAGCTATTAAAAATAATGCAATAGAAATGGGAATGACTGGACAAACCATTGTTAAATATTGCCCACAATGCCGTACAGGTTATTTATAAGATGATAAACTAAAGCATTAATCTTCTAATATGTTGAGATCACCTGATTTAATGAAACGCCTTATTACCATAATGGTTACCATTTTGGCATCGATTGCCGCAGCACCCTCTATTGCTGCCTGCAATGTCGCGGCTGATCAGGATTTTCTTTACTCACATATTGAGACTCAAGACCGCCCAATGCTTGAGTTCTATTACCAATCTCTTTGTCGCCCAAGGTCCGTCAGCTTAGATGAATACCAACTAGCGGCTGATGCATCTCCATCTTCTACGGCACTCTACTACTTCGCCCTTGGCAACCTCAGAAAATACGAAGGGATTAAAAACATCACTATTCCCGATATGGAGAAGATCGGGCGAGATAACCATGTCGACTGGATAGTAGCAGAGGCCAAACTCAATCAGGCATTGAAACTTATCGATTCAGACTTGTTAATCCAAGCGGAATACCTTCTCAATGAAGTGGTACCGATAGCAAGAGAAATCGGCTATCGTCGCCTGTTAGCCAGAGCGTATCGTTGGTTAGGAAATGTTAAAATTCAGCGCTCAAATATCAAAGCTAGCTTAAATTATTATAAAACGGCTTACGAGCTTGTCAGCGAGATTGGGGATGACTTTCAGAGCACCATGACCCTGAACAACATCGCAACCGTCTACATGCTTTCGGAAGATTGGGAGCGTGCAGATACTTACATTCAACGTGCGCTTAAACTCTACAATGACAACCAATACGATAACAGCTTGTTTGAAGCCATATTGTTTGCTAATTCTAGTGCAGTCTATTTCGCGACCGAACAAAATGAACAAGCCAAGTACTATTTGCAACGTGCTTTAGAGGAAGCAGACAAAACAGGATCAAACAGAATCAAAATTTCGACTCTGTCCAATATGTCACAAATGTTCTCGAGGGTCGATCAGCCTAAAGAAGCCTTAGCTATGGCTAAGCGCTGCGTCCTACAAGCGGAAAATAGTTCAACAAGCCTGATGCTAGCAACTTGCTATGAAGCCTATGCCGCGGCTTACTTATTAGAGAAAAAGTATCAACAGGCAATCACTTACGCGCACAAAGTCATGTATATCCTGAAAGCGTCAGAGAGTAACGAAATCATCTGGGAGATGGACATACTGTCAAAGCTTGTCGAAGCGCACGAAGCACTGGGTGACTACGAAAAGGCCCTTAAGTTTATGAAACAAAAATACTTAGTGCGCAAAAACTTCTATCGTCAGACCTACAATGAAGACATACTCAGCGAAAAAAGTGCCCTGGAAAGACGACTAAACAAGCGAGAAATTGAGTTACTAGAAGCACAAAATGAATTACAAACCATCACGCTCAAAGAGCAACGCTCGCGTGAGATTCTTTATGCCGCACTATTTTGTGTGCTCGCCTATTTTGTGATCCGAAGTGTGGTCAACCTAAAACGTACCAACCTAGAGTTACGTAACCAAAATACCACCGATCCACTGACCGGAGCCTACAACCGACGTTTTTTAGAAAATTGGTTGGAGCAAGCCCCTTCAACGATGCAAAGCCCTGTCTACGTGGTAAGCGTGATCGATATTGACCACTTTAAGCAATTTAACGATCAGTACGGCCATGAAATTGGGGATTTGGTACTCAAGGAAACCGTAGAGACACTACAGAACAACTTACGCAAGAAAGACATCTTAGTTCGCTGGGGCGGCGAAGAGTTTGTCTTAGTCATGCCTATGGAAGATTTAAGCAAGCTAGAAGAGACCCTAGAGCGACTAAAAACCAATGTCGAAACGCATATCGCGTATCATAACGGCCAACAATTTAGCATTACGGTCTCCATTGGTGCATCTTCTTGTAAAAGAGAATATCTTGCCGATGATTGGGAAACGGTGTTCGGGCAAGCCGATACCGCCCTATATCAGGCGAAAGATGCAGGGCGAAATCGCTATCAGATCTACTCCAATCAAGCGTAATTTAACACGTTATTTTTTAACCGTTCCTGCTACCCAAAATTCGTTTTCCCTCGACTGAACCTGCCCAGCAAGGAAGTCAACAAAGCAGCGAATTCGCGCCGTTCTGCGCAGATCGCTGTGCATCAATAACCAAATGCTGCGATAGGGAATTGGCTTCTGGAAAGGCGCACGAACTAAGTTTGGATGCCTATCCCCCAGATTACACGCCAGATAAGCCATCCCTAGCCCTGATGCTGCTAAAGAGACCAGTGGCACAAGTTCTGAAACGCGATGCTTTAATGTTGCTTTGGGGTAATAGCTCTCCTGTAACCACTTCGCCGTGATATCCCCTTCTGGCTCATGCCAACCAATGAATGACAAACCTTCACCTTGGTTGTCTTTGACCTTTTCAGCATATTCTCGAGTGCAATATGCCGCTTGCGACATTTGAACCAGCCTTCTTCCTACCGCTTCATCATAAACTTCGTTGGCGACCCTTATAGATACATCCGCTTCTCGGCGACTTAAATTGGCAATATCATTACCAAACTGCAAATTTAAAGTAATGTCCGGATAACGCTCCGAAAACAGCGCCAAATCATCCATTAGTGAAGTCAAAGCCATCCCATGAGGCATAGAGACATAAACCGTTCCCACAGGGTCAGAGTCTCTGCCGATGATCATTCTCGACGCAGATGTCATCTCGTCTTCAACTCTTTCTGCGTAAGGCAGTAGCTCTTCACCGATCTGGGTTAGTACCAACCCTTGTTTAGAGCGATCAAACAGGCGACTCCCTACCTGTTCTTCCATCACTGAAATTCGCCGAGTTAAAGTGGTGTGATTCACACCAATGTCATCCGCCCCGCCTCGCAAAGTCCCGCTGCGTACCACGGCCAAAAAATACTTAAGATCATCCCAGTTGAAGGCATAGCTATCATTCTTCTTCACTTCCATTCTCCTGTGGTTCATTTTTGAAGCACAGTGTCCACTTTTACCTATATACAGTCCATTTTTCAACCATGGTAACTTAATCCCAAGTCAGCAATCACACCAATGGAGGAAGACATGGGTACTATTCAAACGGTATTAATCACAGGCGCTAACGCAGGTCTTGGGTTCGAAGCGGCGCGCCAACTCGCTCAAGAAGAAGGCATTAATAAAATTTATCTCGGCTGCCGTAATCTCACCAAGGCACGCGAAGCGAAAGCCAATTTGGTTCAGTTATCTGGCCGAGACGTTTTTGAAATCTTAATCCTTGATGTTTCGGATTCATCGTCGGTGCGCAACGCCGTTTCAACACTGTCTGCACCTCTTGATGCCGTTGTACTAAACGCGGGTGGTACAGGTGGACGCACACCGAATGCCCTCACTTCAGATGGCGTAACCAATATCTTTGCGGCAAATGTGTTTGGGCATTCGGTGTTGGTTGAAGAACTCATTAAAAGGCAGCTGGTTACATCAACCGTGCTCTATGCAGGTTCTGAAACCGCGCGAGGTGTGCCTAAGATGGGTGTTGCTAAGCCCGAGTTGAGCAGTTCATCCGTCGAAGAGTTCGCTTCTATTGCCAACGGCAGCAAATTCGGCGCGAAAGCAGATCCACTGGATATATATGGAACCATCAAGCTTACCGCTGCGCTATGGATGTCTTCAATGGCACGCCAGCACCCTCATCTACGATTTGTCACTATGAGTCCAGGGGGCACAACGGGCACCAATGGTATGGATGACCTTCCTTTCCTTAAAAAAGTGTTCTTCAAATATGTTGGCGGGCTACTGATGCCGATGTTAGGCATGATGCACAGCGTCGAAAAAGGGGCAAGACGCTACCTTGATGGTCTGTTCGATCCAAGGTTTGAGTCTGGGCACTTTTACGCCAGTCGACAAGGTTCCCCAACTGGCCCCGTCGTCGACCAAATCACGATTGAACCTTCGCTCGGCAATATCGCTGCGCAAGATAACGCCCGCCAAGCTATCGAACAATTTTCGTAACAATAACAACGAATAGGAGAATCATTATGGATACTACACTGCAAATACTGGTAGGAATTTTCACTTTGATGCTAACTGGACTCGGTGTGATGTCGATGTTCGCCCCTCAAAAAATGTTAGCTAACTTCGCACTTGAGCCCATTGGTAAAGCGGGTCTCAATACCGTTCGCTCCGTCATGGGCGGTCTATTTTTAGCCAGTGTGGCAATGCTGGTGTTTGGACTGACCTCTGGCGATACAGAAGGCTACTTCTTTGTTGCAGTCGTCATGTTAGCTGTCTCGATAGGTCGCGTCGTCGGTATTGTACTTGATGGATTTGATAAAGCTGTTGTGCCGCCGCTGGTTCTAGAACTCGTCATTGCAGGCGTATTGACCTTCGCACACTTCAAAAATGGCGGGTTTTATTGAGTTTCCCTCAGAGTGAATACAAAGGCAGTACTCATTGTACTGCCTTGTTCAATAAAACTATGCTTTCACCGCTTCAATCGATACCTTTTTAAAGGGACTTGAGTTGCCAATAAACACCCCAATACCGACCAAAACAATACCTAAAACATGAACCCATTCAACATGCTGACCAAAGTAGATCGAAATTAGTAAAGTAAACACAGGCATGATATTAAACAACGATGCCGTTTTATCCGCTCCAAGGACTATCGCACCTTTCATCCAAAAGTAATATGCAATCAAAGTTCCGAATAGGCTCATATAGGTTATTAGTGTCAAGTCCTGAACACCAATTGAATCGATACTTTTGCCAAAATCACTTTGAAGAGTTGCGATAAATAGCATCTGCATAGCACCAATGCTCAACACCCATCTCAGTTGCTGTCCTACAGGTATATGAGGTGTCAAACGCTTCGCTAAAATCGTATATAAACAACCACTCAACAAGGCGCACGCCATAAGAATGTCGCCAATATTCAGTGCTATTGACGTCATTTCCCCACCAGTAATGACAATAATCACTCCAACAAAGCTCACTAACGCACCTAAGATTGTTTTATACGAAATGGGGGAATTAAGAATGAGCCCTGAGAGCAAAATAGCTACTAGAGGCATATTTGCTTGAACGACTGCCGCATTGACGGGAACAGTGAAAGTCATCGCATAAAAAATTGAACAGTTTTGTAGAGTGACTCCGATTGTCGCGATGATAAACAACGAGAACATGTCTTTACTCTTAAGCTTTACTTCATGTGGATATCGCATACCCCATCTCAATATCAGTAAAATCAAAACAGCTATTGAAAATCTTAAAGCTGCGGAAACTAGCGGCGATATATTTCCATCGATAGCTTTAATGACGTTAAAGTTGCTAGACCAGAAAAAGATAGCGATAACAACGCCGCCCCAAACAGATAAATGTTTAGACATAAAGTCTCCTTATAAACTTGACTCAGCAAGGTTATATATTTCATAGTTGCCTTTTAATAGACACTTATGGGAGGGGTAATTTCAAATATGGAATCTCATTCTCTAGACGATTTATATTTATTTGTTTCCATAGCGCGTTATCGCAGCCTTACACAAGCCTCTGAGCACTTAAATATTCCTCTTGCAACCTTGAGCCGAAAGCTTAAAAAGCTAGAAACTAGCTTAGGATGTCGATTACTCAACAGAAGTGCGCATCATTTCGTATTAACACCAGATGGAGAAAGGTATAGGCAGCAATGTGAACCTTTACTTCAAGGTTTAGAAAACGTTACAACTCGCATTGCAACCGAGCGCCAGTCCCTATCGGGCACACTCAAGATATCAGCCCCAATCAACATGACCCAAATGTGGTTAAAGAGATGTGTCTATGAATTTTCGGAAAAGCATCCCAACATATGCATTGATTTAGATGTGCAAAATGAAAAGGTCAACCTAGTTTCCAATCGTATCGACGTCACATTTCGTCTCGGAGATCTCATCGAGCAGGATTGGATTGCTCGTAAACTTTGGTCCATTCCTTTCGGGCTATGCGCATCACGGAGTTACTTAGAGCAGTACGAACCAATCACTCATCCTAAACAACTGGTTAATCATCGACTAATTACTTTAAACAACGACCGCACTTGGACGTTAATCAACCAGCTAACCAATGAAACATATTGTGAGCAGCCTAAATGTCATTTCGCTTCTAATGATGTTCTACTTGTCCGCGATGCAGTCATTCAAGGACTGGGGATTGCTTGGATACCCACCTATTATTTTCATGACCTTAATCAGGAACACTTCAACCTACAGCCGTTGTTGCCTGACTGGCTGGCTCCCGGTAAAGAAGTCTATATGATGTATAGAGACAGAGGAAATCGCCCAGCAAGAGTCGATGCTTTTATTGAGCATGTTATTGATTGGAAAAACCGATTTAAAATGTTTATCTAGCCCTAAGTAAATACTTAGATGGCTATGGTTAAAAAGCCGATACTGGGTAGTGCTTGCTCTCAAATAGCCCTAGCTAAAGAAAACACTTTTACTTTCTACTAGTACAACCACCCAACTCGAAAAGATACGCCAACAATAACAAACAGTATTGAGAAAACAGTAACCGGAATAATGTGCAATGCCATATCAGTGAGATTAGATTCTGATAATTTAGGAATTACTCGGAACCTTGCATCTAATGCGAATAGAAAAGTGAGCAATAGCAGAGTAAGTTTAGCGGCAATCCCGTGCGAAATTGGAATAGACATATCAAACCATAAACTCACATCAGGTAACATTCTGTATGCCAACATTAACCCTGTAATGATTTGAATAACTAGCGCAGGCATACCTATTTTTTCATAGACTGATTCAAAATCTAAAAGTCGCTGGGCAGAACGTTCTCGTAGCACCCTAGGCAGCACGACCACAGCTAGTACGATATGCCCTCCTGTCCAAATAGTCGCCGCGAGTATATGTAATGTGACTAACAAACCATACATGTTTTGTCCCTTTTCTACTGGTTAGGCAGACCGCATTGAGCGATGCGAGATCGATTACCTTCAATAGTGACACCTCATAAAAATGAGAACCATAATCAATATCAATTAATTGGCAGTTAATTAATCCTCTACCTGAACCTTTTGACAAAAATCTACCCAGTAAAACTATTCAGCTACAGCAAGTTAGTGGGATTTTGATTACACTAAACTTTTAGAGTTTGTAGAGCCGTTCCATTGCTGACCAATAAAACGCTGACTTTCGCTACGGCGAATCTGTTTAATTTTGTAGAGCCTCCACAGGCGTTTTACGACTTTGAAAACATCTATGATGGCGAAGCATGGAAAGAGAAGTGTCGCTGGACTCAAGAAAAACTCAACATCCTAAAAGCGGACATTGTTGGTGTTCAAGAAGTGTTTAGTATCGACGCCGCGCGAATAATGTTTGAAGAGCTGGGCTACCCTCATTTTGCCGTCGTTGATGAGCCTCATTTGGAGCAGGACTATATTTGTTCTCAACCAGTCGTTGCCCTAGCTTCAAAATATCCAATCGTGAGCCTAGGCGCTGTTACGCCGCTCAATTCAATTAAAGAACACTATCAAGTGGATACGCCTGAGTTTAGCCGCAAACCGATTTATGCGACGGTTGATGTACCAGATATCGGCGAGGTAGCCGTTTATGTCTGTCACCTTAAGTCACAACGGCCAACAGACAGCCTTGACGCTGAGAATGCTCACTCCCTTGTAGGTCAATGGTTATCAAGCCAGCAAAGGGGATGGGAAGCCGTGATGCTACGACTGTTTATGGAACAACAATATAACAACCACCCAATCCCAACCGTTCTGATGGGAGATATGAACCAAACGATAAGCAGTAATATTACTGGCTTACTGATCCAGCAAGTCAATGAAGATGATAAACAACTCAGGCTAAGAGACAGCTGGCAACTTCAATCTGCATCGGCAATTGAAAGTGAGCGACCATCCACTCACTATCATTTTGCAAAAGGGAATGTGCTCGACTACATTCTGCTGTCACAGGAGTTTCAACCCGACTCCCAATATTCGATGGCTGACGTCACAGAGTACCAGACACTGGATGCCCACTTGATCAACCCCAGTTTTGAGAAAGATAAGCAAGCCAGTGACCATGCCTTTGTTGCCGTAACCGTTCGTTTTGTTCTGTAAGCAAAAGCGAGTGGCATCAACTCATTTTATTTTCGCTTAGCTGCACTCTAGTTTTGCTTCCTCTCCCATAAACCAAGAGATCCACCTCCTCTTCGAGTTCAATATAAACCCTTCATCTTTACTGATCCCCCCAGCAATGAAACCGTCGATAGGAGACTCACTTGCGTTAGGTGAAAAGCGCCATTTTTCACTGTTGATTCGTTGTCCACGTTGAATTGCCTGATTGAGTTTTTCACTAACCACATAAAGGGTGAAGCCTTTTGTCTCGCTGAACCCTAACCCAGAATCTGACACACTGCCGATAGCCACTGGCAGCTCCATTGTACAATCGCGACCATCTGGATCTGAAAAACGGTAGATGGCATTTCCAACTCTTCCTTTTAACCAAACTAATTGCCCTTGGGTCATTTGATCTGCGACGATAACGCCTAACGAGTTGGATGGCACTTCCTGCGAGGCAACAGCAACTGCGGATACCGAAATTAGAAATAGAAGCTTGATGACGTTTTTCATGCTGACGCCTCCTCAGTCATATGCGTAAGAGTCGGTTGAGCCAACAAGTAAGCCAACCAAAATGGTCCAATGATTGGCACGATAAACACCCAGCCCCACAAGCCTGACTTGCCAATATCATGGAGCCTACGAACTATTGCTGCTAGTGTTGGAGCTAAACTCAACACGCTGTAGCTAACATCGAACCACCCCCCCATCGCTAAACCAACATCAGCCCATATACACACCACAGTGACTACGATATGAACCAATAAGAACCACCAAAATTCTTGCCTTGATGAGTCGCCTGAGAAGTCAAAACTACGTTTCCAAGCCAATATATAGAACTGCATAAATATCCTCTCTATGTATAAGTGACGAGGCTATTTTCTCGCGGCATGAAAAGTAAAAAGACCTAAAACACGTTCTAGGTCGTCTCAAAACTGGTATTTGTCCTATTATTGGTTTTAATTAAATTTCAAAGAGTTATCCTTATTGGTACTCGAAACGGACTCAAACTTCATCTAGGACCGATTATGCTTGCCATTCCTGTGCCTTTTGTTGTCTCAATGCTACTTGGGCTATTGGCGATGACTCTATATATGCGTTTCGGGACACAAACCAAAGCAGCTTGTTTTTTTCTGGGTTTGTGCGCGACAACAACCGCGATGGTAGGTTTGCGATGGACATTTGATATCTCGCTGTTTAGCTTTCTGCAACCCGTTCTAGCCTCCGTAATACCTGTCGTTGCGTGGTTCACATTCTCAACAAGCCGAAGAACCAATCGATGGTCATTCGCAAAACACTTCGTCGTGCCGACGTATATACTGATCAGCTCCGCCACTCAGCAGTGGTTTTCGCTTCCAATAGATGAATCCCTCACTCTGATCTATGTCGGCTATGGTTTGGCTCTGATTCGCATTTCTGGAAAAGATTCGCTAATGCTCAATGTTTCACTAGGAAACTGGGAAGGCGTTAAAAAAGCAGAGAGCATAGCGGGTTGGATGCTACTGTTTTCAGCACTCGTCGATACATTAATGTCATTAGACTTTGCTTATAACGACGGGGAAATGTCGCTATATATACTGACTGTTGCCCACCTTGTACTACTACCAACGCTCTCTATCGCTGTTGTCATTGTCGGAATAAACACACCTGTCTCAGAGGCTGATAAATCCAAAGCACAATCAGATGACTTGGGGAGTGATACCGCTTCTTCTGTAACCTTGTCAAAAGAGCGCGCTAACGAGATTACTTCAATGTTAGATGAGAAAATACGCCGTGAGTTTCTCTATCTCGACCCTGAACTGACGCTCGCGAAACTCAGTCGTAAAATCGTGGTTCCTGCAAAACACATTTCCATCGCGGTAAACCAAGTACACAATCAAAATATCTCAAAGCTAATCAACTCTTACCGAATCGCTCATGCGCAACAGGCGTTACGCGGCTCGCAAGATTCCATAACACAGATTTTCATGAATTCGGGCTTTCAGACTAAGTCTAACTTTAACCGAGAGTTTTCACGCATTACGGGTATGACCCCTAGCCAATATCGAAAAGCCAAATCAAACCAACCAGCCTGATCCGTTAGGCCAATGAGAGAGAGAAGAGACTCAAACTTAAGTACCATTCAACCCTCCTCCACCTGACTAAAGTTGCGACTGCTATACTAGAGAAAACCCATCATCTAAACGGTACTGATGAAGCTTTCCGTATTGCTGTTGTTTTTTTTGTTGTTACCTTTTCAGGTTATAAGTACAGAGATAGCACTGCTTGTTCCTCGTACCGAAAGCGCCGCATGGCAGTCGCAAATTCGATTCGCCCAAGCAGCGGCCAGCGATCTTGGCGTTACCTTGCAAGTCTACGATGCCGAAAACCAACCCAAGACCATGTTACAACAAGTCTCTCAAGCATGTGAAAAAGGTGTAGATGGTGTTCTATTCATGAACTACGAACAGATAGGCGAAAAGCTCCTTGCCATTACTGAGAAGTGCAAAATACCTAGTGTGCTTTTCAACACAGGCTTCGACTCTCGTGATGTCCTCCCCCGAACCAAGTACCGCTACTGGATTGGAGAAATAACACCCAACGATACCAAAGCTGGCGCTGTACTTGCGGAACAACTGCTACTGAAGGCTCAAGGTCAAGTCGACAAGGTCAACATGCTGGTTCTCAATGGCAACCTAAAGGAACTATCTGCCCAAAAACGCAATCAAGGGCTTTACCAGTTCATTCGCCATAACCCCATTGTCACGGTTGCCGCAGAAGGGGATTCCAACGTGAGTTGGAGTAGAGAGGAGGCGAAACGGCAGTTTAAATGGTTTTACAAACTTCACCCTGAGATCAATATGATCTGGGCAGCATCCGATACCTTAGCCCTAGGGGCGAGAGACGGAATGCAAGAACTCGGTATCCCTATGGATTCGATCTTTATAGGCGGAATTGACTGGTTACCGGAAGCCCTTCGAGTCATTGAGAACCGAGCCCCCTATATTTCCATCGGTGGTCACTTTACGGAAGCGGCATGGAGTTTAATCATGCTGAAAGACTACCTTGATAAACATGACTTTATCGCCGAATCTACCCAGTTTAACTCGACGTTCTATTCAATAAACCATGATAACGTCGCGAAGTTTCAAAGCTTTATCGATGATAATTGGCAAAGAATAGACTTCAGAACACTTTCTAAACAGCAAGATAGCGATAAGCTGTATAACTTCAGTATCAAGTACTTATTGGATACTTACTACCAAAGTACGAAAGCCCTTAAACTCACTGCAGAAGAAACCAAATGGCTAAAGCAACATAACCAGCTTAGGCTCGCCATTGATATCGACTGGCCACCTTTTGAGTATGTTGACGGCAGCGGAGAGTATCTTGGCATAGCCGCAGACTACATTAAGCTCATCGCTCAACGCCTCGGGGTTGAGTTAATCCCAAGTACCAATATGAGTTGGTCAGAGGTTGTTGAAGCTTCAAAACAACGCGCACTAGACATTTATCCTGCCCTTCCTATCACACAAGATCGCGAACAGTATCTGGATTTCACTCGCCCATACCTTAGCTTTCCACTCATGATTATTACCAATCAAGACATTCCTTATGTTCGTGATATAAAAGCGCTCGACGGCATGAGAGTTGCGGCGGTTGAAGGCTATAGCTCGTACGAATTGCTTCAAGAGAACCACCCTGACGTGCGGTTAGTTGGAGTTGAAAGCGTCTCAGATGCCTTAGAGTCTGTCTCGTCAGGCAAAGTTGATGCTTATGTGGGCAACATTGCAACCTCAAACTATGTCATGACGCGAGAAGGTTACACCAACTTAAAAGTGTCTGGTCTTACACCCTATCGCATCGATATTAGAATGGCGGTCAGAAGTGATTGGCCAATACTAAGCAGTATTTTGCAAAAGTCGCTCGATGCTTTGTCTGAAGAAGAGAAGCAGACCATTTACTCACGTTGGGTAACCGTTCGATATGAACATGGCGTTGACTACAACCTAGTGTGGAAGATTGTTCTTGTCTCACTCTCGGTACTCATCTTACTCAGCTACTGGACGAGCAAGCTGTCGAAGTTAAATGACAAACTCAACAGCGAAATCACCGAGCGCAAGCAGATAGAACAGCAGCTATTACACGAAAAAAACAAAATCGAGCAGCTGTCGATTACTGACCCATTAACAGGGCTATTTAACCGTCGTTACTACAACAAGAAGGTGCCGTCAGAAATTCTAAGAGCACAAAATAGCCAAGATTGGCTGAGCTTTGTGATCATTGATGTCGACGATTTCAAACAGTACAACGACCATTATGGACACCTAAACGGCGACAAGCAGTTGATCGAGTTCGCCAATGTCCTCAAAGAGCAGTGCCAACACGTATCTGACTACTGTTTTCGTCTTGGCGGGGAAGAATTTGGGGTGCTCTTTATAGGAAAATCCCCACAAGAAGCTAAAAGCTTTGTCGAACAAATTAGGCTAGCCATTGAGTCTTTGCAGATTGAGCATCAGTACAGCCGCGCTACAGACGTGATCACCGCTTCATTTGGATTAGTCACTACCAATAAACCGAATTACAGCTTAGAACAACTTTACGAAACCGCCGATGCCGCTCTCTATGATGCAAAAGAGAGCGGCCGCAATAAAGTGGTAGTTAAAGAGTTAAAGTAAAGATTTAATCAAAGAGAGCTAACCGTTCAATCTGTAAGTCTCATTAACCCCGCTTTCTTGCACGAAATCCTTATCGTGACTGACTAAAACAAATGCACCACCATAGTTATTTAAAGTCTCGGCGAGTAGCTGCTTAGACTCCAGATCGAGGTGGTTATCTGGCTCATCCAACAGAAGTACCGGCTGCGTTGGCTGATGGCTGACCACCAGCATTGATAACTTCATTTTCTCACCACCACTTAGCTGCTTGACTGCGCGGAAAACCGAATCACGCCGAAAACCGATACCTGCTAACAAAGTTCGAGCCTCTGCTTCCACTAGTCCACGGCACATCTCCATCACCGTATCTAACAAAGTTTTGGTGTTATCTAACAAGCCAAAGTGTTGGTCTAAGTAAAATAACGGCGTATTGAGGTAACAGTCACCACTGAGCAAAGTACTTTTACCCCGCAAGATATTAAGTAAGGTAGACTTGCCTGACCCATTACCACCATGCAACCAAAGCTTGCTAGTTCCCGTTAGCTGCAAATGAATAGGCTCCTGGCAGCCATAAGGTAAGACACCATTGACTATCGAAACTAGCTGTCCTTTTCGGCCTCCATGACTCTCACCCATATAGAACTTTTGCGCTTTTAACTGCTCACTCCTCTTGTTCAAAGCGTGCTCTTTCTTATCAAGCAGCTCTCGACGACTGTTTTCGTTTTTCAGCTTGTTAGACATGGTTCGCTCAGCACTGTCTTTCATACCATCAAGCAAGATTTTAGGTTGGCTGCCACTTCTCCGCGCTTTCATTCCTTTTGCTTGTCTTTGCTCGGCTTTCTCTTTGTTCTTCTGTGCTTGTCGCTCAAGCCTTTTTTGCTCCTTGTGGACACTGTCTAGTTGACGTTCAACCGCAGTGACTTCTAGCTCTTTTTGATTTCTATAGTCATCATAGTTACCACCATATTGGGCTAACCCCAAGGTTGAAAGCTCCCAAATTTGCTCCATTTCTCGCAATAAAAAGCGATCATGGCTTATAAGCAATATATGACCCGTGAAGGCATTCATTTGCTCGCGAAGCCACTCGCGACCTTGTTTGTCTAAATGGTTGGATGGTTCATCAAGCACAAGCAGCTGCGCTTCAGATTGAAACAGTTGCCACAACTGCAAGCGTGCGAGTTGCCCACCACTTAGCTCTGAACAGAGAAAGTCCGTGTTTCGCGGTAACTGCATCTCACCAAGCTGGGATTCGAGCTCTTGTTTCAAAGACCATTGCTCTCCGACAATTTCGAACCACTTTTCGTCGCAATCCCCTTGCTCAATTTTCGCCAAAGCGCGAAGAACACTCTCGACCCCAAGGTACTGCGCAACCGAGATATTGCCATCCAGTAGCTTTGAAGGTAATTGAGTGTAGGTTTTCACGCTCGCATTTAAAGCGACTTCACCCTGAGTGGGAGAAAGAGCCTTGGTTAGAATAGAGGCGAGAATCGATTTCCCCACCCCGTTACGTCCGACTAACCCGACTTTAGATTGCATTAACGAACAAGAGATATCACTGAAAAGCACTTCGCCATTGTCGAAGTGGTAGCTGATTTTATTGGCTTGTATAACTGGCATAAATTGCCTCCTGTTAGACAGGATTAGGCATTGCACGTAGCAAACAGATCGCAAACAAATGCGATAAAAAACAATCTTGTATAAGAGAAGTCATGCTCGATTGAGCACAGACGGAGCTACGCCGACTAACCCTGTGGAATCCTAATAACGATGTAAAACTGGATAACAGGTGTTAGTTATTCATATTGGCGTAATCTCCTAAAGAAGTGATGGCAGGAGTATAGGGTAATTTTTGTTCAAACTTCAAGCGCTAAAAAATAAAGAGATGATCAACCGCACACATACGCTTGTTCATCTCTTTATCTCGAATGCTATTAATCGACTTGCTGGACTGAAATACGGTTTTTGAACTCGAAAACCTTTTCTGCACACACATCAATGCAACGTCCGCAGCTCATACAGTCTTGGCTCATGACTCGTCGGTCACCTTCTTTTAGCGGTTGACGCAAAATCTCTGGCTCTGGGCAAACATTGTAGCAATCCATGCATTTGGTGCAGTCTTCACGACGCACTGCTGAAACACGAAGTAAGCTCTTTGAACCAATCACACCGTAGGTTGCACCTAGCGGGCATAAGTGACCGCACCAGCCGTGTTCAACAAGCAGCAAGTCTAGCAAGAAGACCTTAACAATCAGTATCCAGCCCGCCCCCATTCCAAACACCAATCCACGATGAAGGGTAGCAACCGGATCAATCCACGCCCAAAGTACGCTTCCCGAGATTGCGCTGCCAATAAGTAGTACTGGAATCAACCAGTAACGAAGTTTAGATGACCAGCGGTAGCTCGCCTTTAAATTGAGCTTTCTTCTCAGCCAAGCGGCGAAGTCGGTAACAATATTAAGGGGGCAAACCCAGCCGCAAAAAGCACGCGGGCTCACCACAGCATAAAATACCACCACAATGGCGAAGCCAATCAAAGCAGTGAGTTCAGGCATATGCCCTGCTGCGAGTGTTTGAAGAACAATTAATGGATCACTAAACGGAATGACATCAAACAGATTGCTAGACGATAGGTTGCCCTTTAGTACACCTAAGGTTGGCCCTGCCATGAACAAGGCAATGATGCTGAGCTGACAAATACGGCGTAGCAGCAAAAAGCGATGAGCCTTCCACCAGCCGAGTTCTCGGATTGCGTCTTTTCCTGCATCTTTCGCTAGATTCTTAGCCATTAGAGCTTACCTCCTAGCGTTTCTAACGCTTCTACAGGCACTTCCGGCGCGCTATTTTCCAGTGACTTGGTTACCTCTTCCCAACCCAATTGGTAGTGAGCTCCCATCTTGCCTTTCGCGAGCTCTGTTGGAATGATCTTGATTGCGGCAACTTCGGTCACACAAGCCTGCTCACATTTTCCACAACCTGTACATTTGTCCGAATGAACGGTTGGAATGAGTTTCGCGTGATAGCCCGTTCGTTCATTGCGAATATGCTCAAGGGTTATTGCTTCATCGACTAGTGGGCAAACGCGGTAACAGACATCACAGCGCAAACCTTGCCAGTTAAGACAGCTTTCATGGTCAATCAAGACCGCGGTACCCATGCGAGCATCGTCGATATTGGTTAGATTAGGGTCAAGCGCTCCGGTTGGACAAGCAGGCACGCAAGGGATGTCTTCACACATCTCGCATGGAATTTTGCGCGCATTAAAGTAAGGCGTTCCTGATTCAACAGAAGAGAGTAACGTTGCCAATTTCAAGGTATCATAAGGGCAGGCCTGCACACATAAGCCACAGCGAGTACATGCGGCTTCAAATTCCCCTTTAGGCAGCGCTCCCGGTGGTCGAACCGGTACACCTTCTCCGTTTCTTGCCTGACTTTGCGTCGACTGAAGTCCCAATACTGTCGCAGCGACTCCAACCCCGGCGGCCGTTCGAGCGGCATCGCGTAAGAACCGACGTCGACTCTCTGATAGCTTTGAATTAGACGAACTCATGACCCAATACCTCTCGCCTTCGCTTACATTGTAAGGTGACTTACAACCTACTTAAGCATAGCAACCATAGTAAAATTAAGGTTATTTTTGCGAGCAGTGAGATCGAGATACATACCTCTAAAGAGGTGTATCAGACTTCAATTGATGCTTATCAACAAACCGCAGTGATAAAGCGCCCATATTGAAAAATTGCAGGGAAAGCACAGCTCACCTTATCCAACAAATATCTAAAGATTGAGTTTTTTGTCACACGAACTTTCCTTGCGACATATTATCCTTATAGAATGTGTGGCTATAGTTTTGCTGCGGGGGTCTTATGATTGAAATCGTAATAGACGGAAAGTATCGAATTGCTGAGCAAGGCTCGACCCTACTAGAAGCGGCCAAAGTGTGTGGTGTAGACATCCCCTCACTATGTGGCCTGAACAAATCTGACCAAAAAGTCCCTTGTGACTTATGTGTTGTCGAAGTCGAAAGTGGCGGAACAAAGCGTGCTTGTGAATTAGAAGTCTATTCTGGGTTAAATGTCATTACCCAATCAGAACAACTCAGCGCCCACCGTAAGCAAGCACTCAACCGGATCATGCAAGATCACTACGCCGATTGTGAAGCGCCATGCAAAACCGCTTGCCCTGCGGGTGTCGATATACAGTCTTACTTATATTTCATCGCACAGAACGATCATCAAAAAGCGATTGAAGTAATCAAGAAGACACTGCCAATGCCGCTTTCAATTGGGCGTGTTTGCCCTGCATTCTGTGAGAGTGAATGTCGCCGCTCACTGGTTGATGAGTCGATAGCCATTCGACAACTCAAACGTCACGCTGCTGATGCTGACCTTGCAGCGCAAGAATCTTATGTACCAGAGAAAAAACCAGCCAAAAACCTTTCCATTGCAATTGTCGGAAGTGGGCCGGGTGGCCTAACTGCGGGCTATTACTTGTCCAATGAAGGTTACGATGTCACGGTGTTCGAGTCTATGCCTCAAGCCGGCGGCTGGCTTCGATATGGGATCCCTGAATACCGACTCCCTAAAGCGATTCTCGACAAAGAGATCGAATTAATGTGCCGTAACGGCATGGTGGTGAAAACGAATCAGAAGCTGGGTGAGAATTTTAGCCTGTCTCAATTAAGCGAAGATTATGACGCGGTGTGTCTTGCTGTCGGTGCCTCACTCGCTGTGGAGATGAACTATCCAGGCAGTGATTTAGATGGCTGCTACCTAGGTGTGGATTACCTCAAAGATTATGTCACTGAGCATCACTACACCACTGGCCAAAAGGTTGCAGTAATCGGCGGGGGCAACACAGCAATAGATTGTGCTCGAACTGCACGCCGAGCCGGAGCCGATACCACCCTGATTTATCGCCGTACTCGCGAAGAGATGCCCGCCGAAGACTACGAGATTGAAGAAGCCGAACACGAAGGTGTGAAGTTCTTATTCTTAACCAATCCTGCTGAAAACATTGCTGACTCTAATGGTCGTGTCAGTTCAGTTCGGTTAGAGAAAATGGCGCTAGGTGCTCCAGATTCTTCAGGGCGTCGTCGACCACAAGCCACTGGTGAGTTCTTCACTGAAGCGTTTGATACCGTGATTGCTGCGGTATCGCAAAAAACTGATTTGAGCTTTCTGAAGAACGATTCACTCTCTATCCCACTGACTCGTTGGAATACCGCGCAAACAAATGACGCCACCATGCACACGGGGACAGGCAATATATTCAGTATTGGTGATTTCAGACGTGGCCCTGCTACCGCAGTAGAAGCCGTGGGAGATGGTCGGATCGCCGCGAAAGCGATTGATCTATATCTCAATGGTGACATGGCAGATATGCCTAAACCAGAGTTCAACTCACGTAAAGAGAAGAAGCTCTCTCAAGTTGATCCGCTTCACTTCGAACATATCGAAAAAGTCGCGCGAAGCATTATGCCCGAGCTCACTCCGGAGCAACGTGAGCAGAGCTTTGCCGAAGTTGAACTGGGTTTCGATAACGATGACGCCATTCAAGAAGCACTGCGCTGCCTCGAATGTGGCTGCCAAGCCAACACCCAATGTGATTTACGTGACTACTCAACAGAATATGGTGCCGAGCAGCAGTTCAAAGTTTCGTTAGAGGTGAAGTCTCATCAAGATTGGTTAACACTGCGCAATAAAGATCCTAGACACAAGTTCAGCGTTGACCGTAGTTCGCAGTTTATCGAATTCGATGCTAACCGCTGTATCAGCTGTGGTCAGTGTATTCAGGCATGTAGCGAACAAGCCGTTCACGGCATTCTCAATTTTGTTCACGATGAGAAAGGACGCCCTGCCCTTCGCCCCGATGATAGACCGCACTTTGGCTCAGCGAGAAATGGTCGTTTACTCATGGGTGACTCCAACTGCGTACAATGCGGAGCGTGTGTGCAAGCCTGCCCGACAGGCGCCATGGTCGATAGCCGAGATCGCTCTCAAGGTCGCAGCGAACAACTTAAACAAGTCGATACCATCTGTACTTATTGCGGGGTTGGCTGCAAGCTCACCATGCATGTCGACGAGGCGAGCAATCAAATCCGCTACGTTAAAGGTGCAGAATCTCCCGTTAACCAAGGCATGCTGTGCGTCAAAGGCCGTTTTGGCTTCGACTTTATCAATGATGACTCAAGGCTAACAACACCACTCATCCGCAAAGATGGCTGGTTACAACCTGCAACGTGGCAAGAAGCGATCGATTTAGTCGCGAAGAAGTTCTCCGCGATTAAGCAAGACTTCGGCGGCAATGCGTTGGCAGGTTTCTCGTCAGCGAAAACCACCAACGAAGATAACTATGCATTCCAGAAGTTTATCCGTCGTGAGCTTGGCACTAACAACGTCGATCACTGCGCGCGATTGTGTCATGCCTCTAGCGTTACCGGTCTTGAAGCCTCGTTAGGCAGTGGTGCAATGACCAACGACATACCCAGCATCAAACATTCGGATGTTATCTTCATCATAGGCTCAGACACCACGTCTGCGCACCCGATTATCGCTTCGCATATCAAGCAGGCAATTCGTCATCATGGCGCTCGACTGATCGTCGCCGATCCAAAACGGATTGATATGGTCGACCATGCTGAGCTGTACCTCGCTCATAGACCGGGGACAGATGTCATGCTGTTGAACGGGGTAATGCAGCAGATCATTAAAAACGGTTGGTACGATCAAGAGTACATAGAAGAGCGTGTGGATGGTTTCGACACCCTACTTCAAGAAGTGATGTCTCCTGCTTACGCCTTAGATAAAGTCGAGCTTGTCACTGGAGTCAGCGCTGAAGACATCTTTGCGATGGCGCGCACCATAGGCACCGCCAAACGTACCGCTGTCTACTACTCTATGGGCATTACCCAACATACAACGGGGCACGACAACGTTCGCTCAATCGCCAACTTGCAGCTTTTGTGCGGCAACATTGGTATTGAAGGTGGTGGCATCAACCCACTACGCGGTCAATCTAATGTTCAAGGTGCCTGTGATATGGGCGCACTGCCAAACAACTACCCTGGCTACCAGAAGGTGTATAACCCAATGATCCGTCAGAAGTTCTCTATCGAGTGGAACGCACCTGACCTGCCAGCAGAACCTGGGTTAACACTCACCGAGATCATTGATGGCGCATGTCAACGTGATGTGCGCGGCTTGTACATTATGGGTGAGAACCCAGTATTGAGTGACCCAAACCAAGCCCATGTAATTGAAGGATTAGAAACGCTCGACTTCTTAGTGGTGCAGGACATCTTCTTAACTGAGACAGCCCAGTACGCAGATGTGGTTTTACCTTCATGCTCGTTTGCCGAGAAATCGGGTCACTTCACCAATACAGAACGTCGCGTACAACGAGTCAACGCCGCAGTCAACGCTCCGGGAGAAGCAAAAGAGGACTGGTGGATCATCCAACAAATCGCCAATGCAATGGGCAGTGACTGGCACTATCAAGATGTCGCTGACATAACAGCGGAAATAACCCGCGTCACACCACAATATGCTGGCCTCAAGTGGGATAACATTACGCCAGAAGGTGTCCAGTGGCCAAGCAACAAGAACAACCCGAACGGCACACGCATCATGCACCAAACCCAATTCACCCGCGGCAAAGGGCAGATGGTTGGGGTTCCATTCCGCTACGCAGCCGAACTGCCTGATGAAGAGTTCCCGCTAGTGCTTACCACAGGCCGAGTGTTAGAACAGTTCCACACCGGAACCATGACTCGTAAAACCAAAGGGCTCGACAAGCTTGCAGGACCAAGAGCGATGATCAGTGTACAAGACGCCGAAGCGTTGGGGATTTCAAATGGTCAAAGATTGAAAGTCTCAACCCGAAGAGGAGAGATAGAGATCGATGCGTTTGTGACCAAACGAATTCAGAAAGGGGTGATTTTTATTCCTTTCCACTTCGTCGAGTCACCAGTAAACAGGCTCACAACCACAGCCACCGATCCACACGCCAAGATCCCAGAGTTTAAGGTCGCAGCAGTGAGAGTTGAAGCGCTAGACACCGCAGAAAACCATGCCTAAGTGGCCGTTTTAGATAAGGAAAGAGAGCCAACCATAAGGTTAGCTCTTTTTGTTTAGCCATCTAACCCCAACATGATACGATTTAAAATATATTGGTGAATATTAAATACGAGTTGTAGTAGAAATACTCTCCCAATTGTAGTTTTAGCGCTTTGCAAATTTACGGAAAATAATCAGAAAGGAACTCAGTGAAAATGATACGTAATTTTTACACTTGCGAAAAAGAAGTGGATAAAAATAGCCATGACGGAGAAGGCTCAATAGACATTTATCGTGCGTTCAAGCGTAAAGATTTCGACGGTGCATGGGATTTCGCTATTCGTGTCGTTATGCCGCCGGGAAGCTCTATGGGCGAACATACTCATGGAGACGATGAAGAGATGTATATCATTTTGAAAGGCGAAGGCACTATGACCATCGAAGGTAAGGAAAGAAAAGTGTCTTCAGGAGATATGATAGTTAACAAACGTTTTGGCACACATGGTTTGGTAAACACATCGAGCAATGAAATTGAGCTGTTAATAATTCAAGCAAGTCTAAAGTAAATAGCAATTGCAAAACGTTTAAACGGATTCCAAACACTCGGCTTTTTTTGTTCAGCTAAGTTGGTGATGACAATCAATTTACTGGTTTTTGTGGTTGGACGATTATAGCTTCCAAGAGGCAGATGTAATGAATAATTTGTTTACGTATGTATCAGCAATGAAAGAAGAGCTTGACGGCCTATCGATAATTGAGAGAGTACATACACAACAGACTACCGAAGAAGACGGAATACTTATAGATAACAGTGAACTAATCGTAACGTTTAACAACGGTGTCGGTGTAAGAAAATTAACCGAACGAGAGCTGTCAGATCATGACTCGGATACAGTCTGTGAGGAATGCTGGATTTCATACGAAGTCACTGAGCAACCGAGTACGCTAAACATAACCCCCAAGAAAAAACACTTTACAAATCAGTGCCAAGAAACATTCTGGCTGCAAATCAATAAAGCACAGATAAGTGCATAAAAAGGAATCTCAGTTGGAAAAAGTTTTAGTTAGCTCGTGTTTGGTTGGCAATAAAGTTCGAAACAACGCCAGTTGTTTATCCATTCCTGAATCCGATTTCAATTGGCTTCAATCAAATGTAGAGCTGGTGATATTTTGTCCTGAAGTGTCGGCTGGCCTTCCCACTCCAAGAGCGCCTGCTGAAATCATCTCAGGAAAAGGGATTGATGTGCTTAGCGGCTCTGCCAATGTTGTTGGAGATGATGGTGTTGATGTCACAGCTCAATTCATAGTCGGCGCTGAAAATGCTTTGAAAAGTTGCCAGCAACAACAAATAAAGTATGCAGTACTAGCTGAGGGCAGCCCTTCTTGTGGTAGTTCCAAGATTTACGATGGAACATTCAGTGGAACCAAAATCACTGGATCTGGTGTAACTGCGGCTTTGTTGGAGCGTAACGGCATCAGGGTGTTCAGCCAACATACAATCGACCGACTTCGAAGCGTACTGAAGAGAACTCGCTAGCGAGCTTCGACATTAGAATACTCGATGGAAATCAGCGACAATGCATTCTTGTCAGCATACCCATTACTATCATCTGGTACCTCGACGTTTCATCATCTCCATTCACACTTTACGGCAAATAGCGCTTAGCCGACTTCATCAGTTTTTGGAAAGATGGACACTCTAAATGAGAGGGTTGAGGGCAGTTCGCGACGTGGTTAAGGTTATCGCGTACGATTGCCAGCCTCTTGATTTGCTCATCAATTTCTTCCACTTTTTGAGTAAGCAAATTTCGGTTAATAGCCAATTCATCGTCGACATCAAACATGGATGCGATTTCTTCTAGCGATAACCCCGCAGCCCGACCCAATGAAATAATATTTAATTTATTCAAAATATTAGGTGAGTATTGTCGACGTAAGCCATTTCTGCCAATCGAACGAATCAGCCCAATCTTTTCATAATACCTGAGCGTGGACGGCGCCAAACCTGACTCTTTAGAAACGACTGCAATATCCATAAATATTCTCATTGACTTAAAGTTAACTTCAAGTTGTAACATGATTCAAAACTAACAGGTTAAAAGCGAATTACAACAGGGAAAACGAAATGGCAGTATCAATTTGGCTACAAGCGATTTGGGTTGGTATCGGCGCGACAGTGATCATGGATATTTGGGCTTTAATTCAGAAGCGTGTGCTTGGCATTCCACCTCTTGATTACGCGTTAGTCGCGCGTTGGGTATGTTTGATACCCAACGGACAATGGGTTCATCGTCCGATTATGGCGACTCCACCCGTCAAGGGAGAGAGGCTATTGGGTTGGGCTCTACATTATTTGACTGGTATCGTTTTTGCGTTGGTCCACACACTTATTTTGGGCGAAACATGGCTGATGAATCCGAGTATCGTACCTGCACTCATGACAGGCATAGTGACACTAGCGTTTCCATTCTTGATCATCCAACCTTGCTTAGGATTTGGTATTGCCGCAACGAAAACACCCTCGCCGTGGAAAGCACGAGGGTTAAGTTTGTTAGCGCATAGCTTCTATGGTTTTGGCCTGTATCTAACAGCGCTTGTAACGCTATAGAGACGTTAAACTTAACTAACCCGCTTGAGAATCAACGCAGTACCCATACCACCACCAATACACAGAGAGGCGAGACCGAGTTGAGTTTTAGAGCGGATCATTTCATAGATCAACGAAGTGACGATTCGCCCCCCCGATGCACCGATTGGATGCCCAAGGGCTATCGCACCGCCATTGACGTTGGTTTTATCTTCAAACCAACCGTAAGGCACTTGATGCTGTTCAGACAGCCCTTTCACCACTCCAATGGCTTGCGCAGCGAAGGCTTCGTTGAGCTCTAACCTTTGAATATCACTCAGCTCGAGCTCTGCGCGTTGCAATGCCTGTTTTACCGCCGGGATTGGGCCTAATCCCATCAGATCAGGCTCAACACCACCTTGTCCTGTTGCGACTACCTCAACCAGAGGAACCAGCCCATGTTGCTGAACCGCTTGTTCACTGGCAACAATCAAGGCTACCGCGCCATCATTTAAGCCGGAGGCATTGCCTGCCGTTACGCTACCTTGCTTATCGAATGCCGCGCGAAGCCCAGACAAGCTTTCTATGGTCGTACCGAATCTCGGATGCTCATCAAGATTTACAGCGCTTTCACCTTTGCGTGATTTAATCTCTACCGGAACGATTTCTTGTTCAAAGCAACCAGACTTAATTGCTTGCTCGGCTCTTGATTGGCTACGCAGGGCAAATGCGTCTTGCTCCTCACGGCTTATCTCATAGCGCTTGGCAATGTTTTCAGCAGTAATACCCATATGAAAACTGCCAAAAGCATCCGTTAAGCCATCTTTAAGCATGGTATCAACCATGGAGATATCGCCCATTTTATTGCCTTGGCGACATTTCCCACCCATCACAAACGGAGCATTACTCATACTTTCGGTGCCTGCAGCAACCACAAGGTTTGCGTCACCGCTTCGTACTGAGTTTATGGCGTTGAGTATGGATTTCATGCCACTGCCGCAGATCATGTTCAAGGTATAAGCAGGGGTTGTGACAGGTATCTCTGCGTGAATAGCGGCTTGCCGACCCACCCCCTGCCCTAGACCTGCACCGAGCACATTACCCACCACTACTTCATCAATCATGGTCGGGGCAAGTTCGGCTTGGGCAAGCGCACTCTTAATGGTTAAGCTCGCCAATTCAACGGCAGATTGGGAGCTCAGCCCGCCAAGGAAGCTGCCAATCGGAGTTCGCTTGGCAGCAACAATATAGACTTTTTCGGTCATCTTAGAGTACCAACCCACCATCTATTTTAAGAACTTGCCCAGTGATAAAGCTTGATTTGTCACTGGCTAAAAACTCGACGCCATTGGTGATATCTTCTGTTGTCCCCATACGGCCAAGTGGAGTTTTGCCTTTCATCATATCGAGAACTTTCTCCGGTAAATCAGCGGTCATAGGCGTTTCGATAAAGCCAGGTGCTACACAGTTGGCGCGAACTTGAGCCCCTTTACGAGCAAACTCTTTCGCCCACCCTTTTGTCATGGCGATAACCCCACCTTTTGTGGCCGCATAGTTGGTTTGCCCAATGTTGCCGTCGGTCCCAACTACTGAAGACATAGTCACAATCGAGCCGTAGTTGTTTTCCATCATTAACGGCGCGATGGCTTGAGTCAGGTTGAATACACCTTTTAGGTTAACGTCTAGTACAAAGTCCCATTCTTGCTCTGTCATTTTGTCGATCAGTGCGTCTCGGGTCACGCCTGCGTTATTCACTAACACATCTACACGCGAATATTGTTGTTTAATTGACTCCACCAGCTCAGCAATTGCTTGTCGGTCGCAGATGTTCACCGTAACAGCTTGCACATTTTCCACATCAGAAAATGCCGCGGCTAATCCGTCCGAATTCATATCTAAGGCGTATACCTTTTTTGCTCCGTTGTGAGCAAATCTCTCAGTGATTGCTCGACCTATTCCTTGCGCTGCGCCTGTTACCAGACAAATTTTGTTCTCAAACATGTCTTAATCCTTATGGGCAAAATAAAAAACTGACGAGTAAAACCAATCAATCGCAAACGCACTTCGCCTACCGAATTATCGGTGTCTGCCTTGATTGGAAGTTGATGAACGATTGAACCGCTATTCATCTTTACTAATTTTGAGTCGAAACTGCGTGTCAAAGATTGCAGTATCCATAAATTTTAATGACGAACTGACGACAGGAGCGAAATCCATGTGCTGCAAGATGTCTCGCTCTAAATCCATACCCGGAGCTATTTCTATTAGCTCTAATCCATTCTCCGTTAAGCGAAACACCGCTCTTTCGGTGATGTACAGAACAGGCTTGTTACTCATAACGGCTTGCTTAGCACTAAACGTAATTTGTTCTACTTGGTTAATGAGCTTTTTCTGTCGACCTTCCTGAATAATAGTCAAAGCTTGGTGATTTACCTCAACTTGTAAACCTTGTGCGGTAAAAGTGCCGCAAAAGTAGACCTTCTTCGCGTTCTGCGTGATATTGATGAAACCACCACAACCTGCAATTTTGCTTCCAAAACGAGAGACATTAATATTGCCGCTTTGGTCACATTGGGCTAAGCCAAGAAAGGCTTGATCGACGCCGCCACCATCGTAGAAATCGAACATCTGATCTTGGCTGATAATGGCTTGTGGTAGACGAGAAGCACCAAAATCCAATCCACTTTGCGGCGTTCCACCCACGGCGCCCGGCTCAACCGTTAAAGTGAAATGCTCCAAAATCCCCGCTTGCTGCGCGACTTGTGCGATATATTCAGGAGCACCAATCCCTAAATTTAAAATAGAGTTAGCTTCTAGCTCCATCGCGGCGCGACGGGCAATAATGGTTTTCGCATCAAGCTTAGTAGGTTGGTTAGAATAAGAAGGTGTTGTTTGCTCTTGAGGAGTTGGGATTCCCACAAACTCAGGATTCATCATGGTGGCGAAGGTTTGCATATGCTCTGCCTCGTCTTGGCACACAACCACAGCGTCAACAAAAATACCGGGGATCTTCACCGCATGCGGATCGAGCGTTCCAGCTTCGACGACACGTTTCACCTGAACGATCACTTTACCTCCGTTGTTCTTTGCTGCTTGCGCCGCTGCTAAGCTTTCAACAATTAGGCACTCATCTTCCATAGTGATGTTACCGTTCTCATCGGCTGTGGTACCTCGCAATATGGAAACATTGACGGGTAGTTTGTGATAGAACAGGTGTTCTTCTCCGAGCAGATCAATCACCTCTACCCACTCCTGCGTGGTTGCTGAGTTGATCTTTCCCCCTTCGATTCTAGGATCAACAAACGTACCTAACCCGACTTTGCTAATCGTGCCCGGCTTACCTGCTGCAGTGTCACGTAATAAGTGAGAGATAATGCCTTGAGGAAGGTTGTAGCCTTGAATCAGGTTGTCGACCGCTAGCTGTTGTAGCTTAGGGACTAAACCCCAGTGCCCACCAATGGCTTGTTTCACTAGACCTTGTTTTGCAAGATGATTAACAGCGCGGCCTTGCCCATCGCCCTGCCCTGCGGCAAAAACCAGAGTAAGGTCTTTCGGTTTCTGAGTGTGAGTAAAACGCTCACCGATGGATCTTTCAATGGCTTCAGGCACGACACTGCCAATGAAGCCCCCGAGTAATACTGAATCACCGTCATTAATCCATTGCGCTGCCTGTTCTGGTGTAAGCTTTGCGACCACTTCAACCTTCCTTGTTGTCTCTGCCCGAGTTTCTTTCTATCAAATCAGCTTAGTTCCTGTCGGCGCCGTTGTTAATTGCACAAATAGAGATTGTGAATTTCATATTAGGAATAATTTCAGCTAGGGGAGTGAGCGGCACAGATCTCTTCGACCCTCTGATAGAGGTACTGCTTAAAGCCAAGGCAACGTTCTGGCATTGGCGTTCTTGGGCGGAAAAACAGGTCGATATCAAAACTCGCGCACTGGTAATCTTGCATGATGTGTTGCAGTTCGCCATCTTGAATCTGCTTGCTCACCAAGGAATGAGGTAAGTAAGCAATCCCAGCATTTTCTAGGGCAAGATCAAGCAGCATTTCGCTGTTGTCACACTCTAGTGTGTCTTGAATGGTGGCTATCTCCGTTTCTCCATCACGCTCAAAACACCATCGGTTGCCTCCAACCAAGGTTCGCGCATATAGGCAACGATGCTGACCAAGCTCATTAGGATTTTCTGGCATACCATGTTTAGCGAGGTATTGGGGAGAAGCACATAAATATAAAGGCTCACGCAGCAGCCGCTTACGCACAAGTAACGAATCTTGTTCTGGCTCACCGTCATAACTGGCACTGGCACGAAACGCAAAGTCGATACTGAGTGGGTCAAACTCTCCGGCCTCAATAAAGATCTTAAAGTTCACCTGAGGGTACATTTCAATATACTCGGCGACAATCTTGGTCAAATATTGACGTGCAAATAAGGGGGTGGAAGAGAGCTTTATCTCACCACGCTGCTCTTCAGCTAGATTTTGCACCTCTTCACACAAGCTATGAATGTCGGGCAATAGTGGAGAAAAGCGCTCATAAAGTAATTGGCCTGCTTGAGTGGCGATCAACTGCCGCGTACTGCGTTTAATCAACTCGACAGACATTGCTTCTTCAAGCTCTTTAACCCACCGACTGCCCGCTGCAGGAGAAATACCTTGTTGAATGGACGCTTCACGAAAAGAGCCGAATCGAATCACGGCACAAAAAAAAACGATTTTATCCAGAATAGGCTGTCGGCTTGAAAGCAGATTTGTTGTCATTCACTCACCAACCCTTTTTTCAGAGCGAGTTTGACCAAAGCCGCTGTGGAGGTAGCGCCCAGTTTCTTTTTGATTCTGAGTCGATGCGTTTCTACCGTACGAACACTGATATGAAGCGAGTCGGCTATATCTTTATTGCACGCGCCATTAACGATCGCTTTCAGCACATCTGACTCGCGGTTAGTTAGCGTATCGTCTTTTGACTCTGGCTTATCGTTTATCTGCTCAAGCAAGCGGTCTGATGCCTGAGGACATAAATAAGAACGCCCTTGCGCCACTTGGTTGATTGCCATAACCAACTCTTCAGAACCCACATCTTTGAGCACATACCCTTTCGCTCCTGCTTTGACAGAGCGAACGACATAGTCTCGGCTATCGTGCATCGACAACATAATCACTGCCGTACGTGAATGGCTTTTTTCTAACTTCTCTAAGACTTCAATCCCATTGAGGCCCGGCATATTGATATCGAGCAACAATACATCGGGCTTAAGTGACAGTGTGGTGTCAAGTGCATCGATACCTGTTCCCACACAAGCGAGAATATCTAGGTTGTCTTCCCTTTCAAGTCGCGACTTTAGCCCGTCCTGCATCAAACGATGATCGTCGGCTAATACAAGTCTAATCATACAAACTCCATGTTTAAGCTCACTCGTACTTCTGTACCTTGTCCCTGCTCACTGGTTACAGCAAATGTGCCACCAATCGCCTGAATCCTTTCCTTCATATTCTGCAATCCCATATGTTCAAATATAGGTTGTTTGCGCTTTCCTGATTTTAGTTGCTTGGCCGGAATACCGACTCCGTCGTCACTGACGGTTAAAATCAACATTCTGCCTTCTCTTTGCATAATCACATCAACGCCTTGTGCATTGGCGTGTTTTTCGACGTTATGCAGTGCCTCTTGCACAACCCGATACAAGGTTGTTTCTACTTCTGGTAAAAACTCTTCTCCATCTATATCGTGTTCGAACACGAGCTCTAACTGAGTGCGCTCTCTTAACTCGTTAATATAGGCTTCAATTCCCGCCACCAGCCCTAAGTCATCCAGTTGCGGTGGGCGTAAATCACGCGAAATTCTTCTTAATTCGACAATCGCCTGCTCCATCGCGTTTTTGCTCGCATCGAGCTCAAGTTCTTTCTTCTCTTCATTTGCTTCTTGGGAAACATTGTCTAAACGGTATTTAGCGGCGACCAACAACTGGTTGACGCCGTCATGCAGCTCTCGCGATACGCGGCGACGTTCATTCTCTTGCGAATCGATAATTTGTTGATTCAATACGCTTAACTGTTGATTCGCTAAACGACGAACATTGAGATTGAGTGAAGCACCCAATGCGGCAATTACAGATACAGCAACAAATACCAAACCAAACAAGGCGGTACTGGTTTTGCCAACATTCTGGTCAAAGCCGTTTTGCATATGCTCGACTTGTCGCTCAATATCGTCGAGATAGACCCCTGTCCCCACCATCCACTGCCATTTATCAAGCGAGACCGCATAGCTCAGCTTGGGTAATGGTTCTTTCTTCGACGGCTTGTGCCATAAGTAATCGACAAAACCGCCACCGTTTTTTCCCGCTTCGATGAGCTCTTGAAGCAGTTTTTTTCCTTGAACATCTTCGACGTTCCACCAGTTCTTGCCTATTCTATCTGTTTGATATGGCAGCACGAGCGCATCGCCTTCCCAGGTATAGGCAAAGAAATAACCATCACTGCCATATGTGAGGCTGCTCAACTTTTCGGCAACAATTTGCTTGGCGAGCTCCTCAGTTAACGAGTCATCTAGGTAGTAAGGCTCGATACTTTTGACTGCCATTTCTACGTACTGTTTTAATTCTTGCTTCTTGACCGCGAGGACATTATTTCTGGTCAAGGCAACCTGCTCCTCAACTAGCTGTTTTGCTTGACTAAATAGGATGCTAGCAACAATCACCACTACGATAATTAATGGAACTATCGATAGTAGAATGATGTTGAGTGTCAGCCTTCTGTTACTTACAAATCCCATTTCGCCATCCATGCTTGTACGTAGTTTTACTGAAACTTTATTCGGAAAATTGCACTTAATACCGACTAAATTTGCGCAATTCTCCCAATAGAGAGCAATAAATCCCCTCTCTAAACTTAAGCTCAAATGTAACATTGCATTAACACAAATTACTACGCGATGTTCACATTTCTCAATATTGACAAGGAACTCAGCTTAACAAGGAGACACCCCCATGAACCTTAAGAAAGTTGCCATCGCTACTGCACTCACTCTTGCAGCTTCAGGTCTTTCTATCAGCGCTCAAGCCGCAGATAAAAAGGTACTACTGAAAACCCCAATCGCTTTTGGTAGCCACTTACCTGCTCTCGGTACACCAATTCAATGGTACGCCGATCACATCACCAAAACCTCGGGCGGTACGATCAAAATGAAGATCTATGAGCCAGGTAAGTTGGTCAATCCAGCTGAGATCTTAGACGCAGTATCTACAGGTAAGGTCAACTCAGGCTATTCAACTGCTGGTTACTGGCAAGGTAAGCTTCCTGCATCCGCACTTTTCTCAGCAGTACCATTTGGCCCAGAAGCGGGGGAATACATGGCGTGGCTGTTCTTCGGCAACGGGCTAAAGCTCTATCAAGAGATGTATGACCAAGGTGGCTACAACGTAAAAGTGATGCCTTGTGCGATCATTTCCCCGGAAACATCGGGTTGGTTCCGTAAGCCTATCGAGAAGCCAGAGGATCTAAAAGGTCTTAACATGCGCTTCTTCGGCCTTGGCGCATCGGTGATGGAAAAACTTGGTGTTGGTACGGTTCAACTACCTGGCGGTGAGATCTTCGGCGCTCTAGAGAAGGGGGCGATTGATGCTTCAGAATTCTCTCAGCCTGCCATTGACCAACGTTTAGGTTTCCACAAAGTGGCTAAGTACAACTACTTCCCGGGCTGGCACCAACAATCGACCGTATTCGAGCTGCTGATCAACAAAGATACGTGGAACAAGATGAGTGACACTCAGCAAGCTGCGGTTGAAACCACTTGTATGGCAACCATGACCTACTCAATTGCAGAAGGTGAAGCACTGCAATTTGCTGCGATGGAAAAAGCTAAGGAAAACGGCGTAGAGATTCGTTACTGGAACAAGGAAATGCTCAGCCTGTTTGAGAATACTTGGCTAGAAGTGGTTGATGAGAAAAAAGCCGCCGACCCATTCTTCGATAAAGTCTGGAGTGACCTAAGCACCTTCCGTGAAGGATACGCGCTGTGGGCAGCAAACGGCTTCTTACCTCGTGAAACCCAAAGCCAATAAGCTTGCGTAAATTGGACTTAAAGGTCGACGTGAAAACGTCGGCCATGGTTGTAAGGAGTAACCAATGAGCAAAGTGTTGTATTCAACCCCGACAGTCCCTATGTACTGCCATATTGAACGCTTAATCACCACCGCGAGTAAAGCCTTGGCTTGGACAAACCTAGCCCTAGTTGCAGTGATCATCATTCAGGTAGTGCTGAGAAAAGTCTTCTCCAATGGCCAAATCGCGCTTGAAGAGTTGCAATGGCACCTGTATGCAACGGCGGTAATGTTCGGTACCGCTTACGCGCAAATATCCAACTTGCATGTACGTGTCGACCTGTTTTATCACAAGTTCTCGGAACGTAAAAAAGCACTCGTCGATCTGTTTGGACTAACCCTGCTAGCGATACCTTTCGTCGTGATTGTGATTCTTCACTCTTATGATTTCGCTTATGAGTCTTGGCGCGTGAATGAAAGTTCTGCGTCCCCATCCGGACTGCCTTATCGCTGGCTTATCAAAAGCGTTATCCCACTCAGTTTTACGATGTTACTTCTGTCGATGCTAGCGAGAATTCTGCGCAATTTAGAAACTTTGTTTGGTGGAGAACAATCAAAAGGAGCAAATCATGGAAGCGAATGAATGGATTGTGATCGCCATGTTTGGCTCGTTTATCCTGTTACTGTTTACCGGCATTCCAGTTGCGTACGTACTTGGCGGTATTGGTGTTGTGTTTGCAGCAGTGGGGTATTTCGCGGATATCTATCTCGATACTTTTACTGGCCTCGATTACACCAGTTTAGGTTTGGTGGTTAACCGTATCTACAAGATCATGGACAACTGGATCTTGGTTGCCCTGCCTATGTTTATCTTCATGGGTAACATGCTCGATAAATCAGGAATCGCGGAAAAGCTCATGGCTTCAATGCAGGCTCTGTTTGGTAAGGTACACGGCGGCTTAGCCATTACTGTGATGGCAATTGGTATCATCTTAGCGGCTTCTACCGGGATCATCGGTGCTTCTGTGGTGCTGTTAACTGTGATGTCACTGCCAAGCATGATGCGTCAGGGCTATCACCTACCTCTTGCTCTCGGCACCGTCGCATCAGCAGGCACGCTGGGTATTTTACTTCCCCCATCCATTATGCTCGTCATCATGGCAGATCAGCTTGGTCTCTCGGTCGGTGACTTGTTTATGGGTGCCATCATGCCGGGCTTGCTACTGGGTAGTTTGTACATCATCTACATTCTGGTTGTAGGTAGAATGAACCCAGACAAAGCGCCTGTACCAGAAGACGTCGAGCCCGTCGATTGGAGCTTGATTCTGCAAGTTTTCAAAGACATCACACCAACCGTTATGCTGATTTTCTGTGTACTGGGCTCTATATTCGCTGGAGTGGCTACGCCAACTGAAGCGTCTGGCATTGGAGCAATGGGGGCGACTATGCTCGCGGCTTACAATAAGAAGCTTAACCTCAAAGTACTGAAAGAGGTGTTACTGGCTTCTTACGGCACTACGGCTTACATCTTTATGATCTTCTTAGGCGCTTCGTGTTTTGCTTTAGTGCTGCGAGAGCTAGGTGGAGATGAGCTCATTGAGTCATTCTTAAGCGGCTTACCGTTTGGTCCTTATGGCATTATCGCTTTCATCTTGATGATCGTCTTCCTGCTTGGCTTCTTCCTTGATTGGATTGAAATCACCTTGATTGCGCTGCCGCTACTTGCACCAGTCATCGCAAGCCTAGGAATTGAATTAGATGGTCACGGTGTGGTGGATAATCCAAGCTTGGTTTGGTTCGTGATGCTGGTTGCTATGGCGCTGCAAACGAGCTTCCTAACCCCACCGGTTGGCTTTGCGTTGTTCTACCTGAAAGGGGTTTGCCCAGAGGGTGTCGCACTAAAAGATATCTACCGCGGCGTTATTCCGTTTATCGCCATTCAGTTGGTCGCACTTATCTGTTTGGTTGTTTGGCCGCAGTTAGTTCTTTGGTTCCCAAGTGTTGCCTACGGTTAATCTTGATCGCAAAGTATAGTGTTCCAAAAGCCAACTCATTTGTTTGAGTTGGCTTTTTGTTTTATATCAAAACATTTATTCAAAGTGCAAAGTAGCGCGTATACTAGACGTTACAACACACTACAGAGACAACTTGGATGAAAAACAAACTCATTGCCACTGCATTAATCTCCGGCTCACTATCTTTGTTTGGCTGCTCATCAACTGGCGACATCGAAAATATGGCCGACAAGAATGCTGATGCCCAGATTGCAGGATGGGTAGACTCACAGATTTTAGCCCCAGAAGGACTCTCGCTAGCCACTGACAATGTCGAATATCTATCAGGGAAAGCGGACTTAAACAGCGATGGTCATCCCGAGTATTTTGTTCTAATTCGAGATCCTTACTTTTGTGGCAGCGGTGGCTGTAGTGCGACCATCTTTGACAATGCAGGCAACATCATCACCAACATGACGGTCACTGATACGCCAATCCTACTCGCTGATAGCTACCGCAATGGCTGGCAAGACTTTATCGTTTGGAGTAATGGTGCATACCGACTGATGAGCTTCAACGGCGAGTCTTACCCAAGTAACCCATCTGTAGAGCCAGTGGCAGATCTGGAGTCACAGCGACAAAGTGCCAAGGAGAAAGTCATGGCGACAGAGCTTTATCAACAAGATGGTTACGATATTAAAGCGGTTTATGATGTCGAGATTTGGGCACCTGCCGAAGAGTTTCGCTTCACCTTCAAGCATTACGGTGATCCCGACTTCACCTACCATGCAAAAGTAAATCAAGCTACTGGCGAAGTAGAAGTTCATACCGAGCCAGTTAAGTAAGCTAAACAGGGCTACCAAACACAATTGGTAGCCCTAAATAGGCACAACTCACCAGTAAAGGTTTCCCTATTTAATCTGCGACAGCTTAAGATAGGAGTGACGCTCGCCATTCTTGTGTTCTACCGCAGAATGAATATTGATCTCTGCGTTACCGACAACGCTAAAACTGTAGGTATTCTCCCCTTTGTAGATCTCAACCGAGACGAGCCCCTGTTTCAATGTCCATTTCCCCGTAGTATGGAAACGGTCAAACAATCGATACTCATCTAGAGTACCATCACAGTGAAAAACGACTTCGGTAATGTAGCCACCAGTACAGGTCTTAATCCAATGATTGCCCGCAACATCGTCAAGCGTAAGTTCACGCTTACCTTCAAGCCAATGTAGATACCTACTACTCTGCATTTGCGTTGGTGATAAGGCTTCTTTGTTCACCAAGGCTTGCTGATCAGCTTCCCGATTGAATAGTTGCAGTAAAACCTTATCTTTATCCATCTTTATACCGTTAGTTCAAGTCGATTACCATCTGGGTCAAACACACAGCTTTCGTAGTAGCCATCGCCAGTATGCCTTGGACCGTCAACTCTCTCATACCCATCCGCAACCAAGCGAGCCGTTAACTCGTCAACAGCCTGTTCGCTACCCAAAGAAATCGCGAAATGAATCAATCCAGTAAACTGTTCATACAAATCATCTTTTGATTCTGGTACCCCTGCCATCTCCATAAGTTCTAGTCGGCAGCCGCTATCAAAGGAGAGAAAGTACGAAGAGAATTTCTTGCTTGGGTTATGGTACTTTTCGTTGGCCTTCGCATCAAAGTACTTAATGTAAAACTCTTTAAGCACTTCAAGTTGTTTTGTCCAGATTGCGATATGTTCGATTTTCATCACTTTGCCTCTTTAGTCTCGATAAACATCAGATTAAAGACGAACAAGGATATAAAAAAGAGATGAGATTTGAGGCGAGAATTTCCCATTATCACTTCCTTTTCTGCTTGAAAACTAAGCGCTTAAATCTTAGCTTTCTCGGCACGATATTGATTTCCCTGTCAAAACCGATACAATCTCAGCGCTATTTAAGCAAACGTTTATTTATTCTCAGGGCGGGGCGAAATTCCCCACCGGCGGTATTCCCTTCAGAGTTTAGGGTGAGCCCGCGAGCGCTCGATACGTCGAGGTCAGCAGATCTGGTGAAAACCCAGAGCCGACGGTTATAGTCCGGATGAGAGAGAATGAAAACACACCATCATGCAAAGATTGGTTGATCTAAGCGTGTCGTGGTGCATTTCGTTTTGGCTGGGGTTTATACCTCAGTGCTCATGTATGCCCTGATTCTGGTGATATTTAGGAGTTAACCATGAATCAGTCATCTCTACTTGCCGAATTCGGCGAACCAATTACTCGCGTTGAAAACGCACTTGTTGCCCTTAAAGAGGGCCGTGGCGTGCTTTTGCTTGACGATGAAGATCGTGAAAATGAAGGCGACATTATCTATTCAGTTGAATCACTCACAACACAGCAAATGGCGTTAATGATCCGCGAATGCAGCGGTATCGTATGTTTATGCCTTCCAGAAGAGCAAGCTGACCGCCTTGAACTAACCCCAATGGTTGAAAACAACAACAGCGCAAACCAAACTGCGTTTACCGTTTCAATTGAAGCGAAAGTTGGGGTGACGACAGGCGTTTCAGCTCAAGACCGCGTGACGACTATCAAGACGGCTGCAAACCCAACAGCGCAACCTTCAGACTTAGCGAGACCTGGTCATGTCTTCCCACTGCGTGCGCGCAAAGGTGGCGTTCTGACTCGCCGTGGTCATACTGAAGGCACAATCGACCTAATGCAGATGGCTGGTCTTCAGCCAGCAGGCGTACTTTGCGAAGTGACCAACCCAGACGGTAGCATGGCGAAGACGCCAGAAATCGTCGCCTTTGGTAAGCTACACAATATGCCAGTACTGACCATTGAAGATATGGTGATGTACCGCCAGCAGTTTGAACAAAAACTCGCTTAATGAGATAAAGCCAAGTGTTTTAGCACTTGGCTTTTTTGATTGAGACTACCCGATGCAACACCCGCCCTTTGAAAAGCAGTTGATAGACCTTATTCAAGCAGATTCCTTACGTACTCAAGCTCTAAAGTGCGTTTCCGAACTTTGTCTACCTGATTGCTATATTGCAGCCGGATTTGTGCGAAATTTAGTGTGGGATTCATTACACCATCAGTCTGAACCAACACCTTTAAATGATGTTGATGTCATCTATTTCGATAGCAGTGAATCAAACTCAGACAGCTACCTCGAATATGAACAACAACTAAGGCTACAGATGCCGAATCTAAACTGGCAGGTAAGAAACCAAGCATTGATGCATACTCGGAATGGAGATGCACCATACCGAAATTCGGTTGATGCTATGAGTTATTGGCCAGAAAAAGAAACCGCCGTCGCAGTTAGACTAAACGGTAAACTTGAATATGAATGCGTTTCTGCATTCGGTTTTGACTCGTTATTTGATCTAAAAATAACTCACAATCCGGTGCGGCCGAAAAAACTATTCGATAGTAGAGTTGAAGGAAAACACTGGCTTGAAAAATGGCCCTTACTTAAAGTGACGTTCTAAGCTTGCTCTCGCTCTTGTAACCACATATTTAGCGCTTCAACAGGAATGGGTTTAGAGAAGTAATAACCTTGTACACAGTTACAACCGTATGAACTTAGCATCACGTGTTGTTCTTTCGTTTCGACCCCTTCTGCGACCACTTTAATTTGGTAAGTCTCACCGATTGCCAAGATAGCTTTGATCAATGCATTACTTTGCGCGTTGTCCGTTAAATTAGCGATAAAGCTCTTATCAATCTTTAACTCATCAATAGTGAACTGATTAAGATGGCTCAAACAAGAGTAGCCAGTTCCAAAGTCATCTAGTGAAATACTGAATCCATGTGACTGCAATCGAGCAATGATAGGTGTCACTCTCTCCAAATCATGAATAAAAATACTTTCCGTTACTTCAAGCATTATTCGGTTGGTGGTTATTCCCACCTCTTCCGTTATAGCAAGTAAGCTTTCGACAAATCCGTCGAGCAGCAGCTGTTTAGGAGAAACATTGATAGAAACATTTAACCCCTCACCGCCATTACCCGGTAAGTGGCAAATATCTTCACAAGCTTTCCTAAACACAAACAGCCCTATTTCGTTGATCATTCCATTTTCTTCTGCAAGAGGAATGAAGACATCCGGTGGGATAAATCCGTGTTTTTTCGAGTTCCAACGGACTAAGGCTTCAACACCCACCGTTTCTCCTCGCTCAGTACATATCTGGGGCTGGTACACCACGCTAAGTTCCTGACGGCGTAGCGCATGCTTTAACTGTTGTTCAATTTGATACTCATCTTTGATCTGCTGATTAATCTCATGATCAAAGAAAAGGATGCTGCCTTTCTTATTTTGCTTAGAACGGTAAAGGACCATGTCTGCATTGGTGATTAAGGTTTCTGCGCTATCACTGTCACATGGATACATGCTGACGCCGATGCTGCAATCGGCTGTCAGTAAGCGTCCATCAATGATCAAAGGCTCATCAAACACGCTTTTGACTGCCGATGTTTTCGCGATCGCATGCTGCTTGTCGTCTAGAGCAGGGAAACAGAAAATAAACTCATCACCACCGAAACGAGCCACTGAGTCTTGAGGTTCAAGCAGTGATTCGAACTTACGACTTAAGCACTCTAAAAGTTTGTCACCCACAGAGTGTCCATAAAGATCGTTAACCTTTTTAAAATCGTCTAAATCCAAGAAAATGACAGCAAGCTTTTTCTGATTATCTTTCGAATGCTTGATTCCCGTTTCAATTTGCTCTATCAGAGCAGAGCGGTTGGATAACCCTGTTAGTGGGTCATGCAGCGCCATATACTGCATTTGGTTTTTGGACTCTTCCAGGCGTTCAAAGTCATCGGTAATCCGTTGTTGAAACTTGCCAAATCGCGTCACAATAACATGGCTTGCGACGAAGCTTAGCCCAACCATGAGCAGCGTTGAGGCTAAGCTAATAAGAACGAGGTTGATTAACTGCTGGTTGTGGCTGTCTTCAAGTATCTCTTGTTGCTTCTCTATGTAACGATTAACTTCGTTGATCGGAAACGAGGCACCGATGTACCAACCCCAAGGATTAAACTGCCTTAAGTACGCTATCTTGGACGCCTCTGAAACCTCTCCGCTTGGTGGTTCAATAAACTCCCCTTGCTCAAAGTCGTTGCGATTCAACTTCTGCCAAGCTTTAGCCAATTGACCATCTAACTGATATACGTTTTTCCCCACCAAGTTAGTATCTTCATGGACAAGAATGACGCCATGTGTATCAAAGATAAACACCTTCTCTTCTTGGTTAGTTTGGTAGTCAGCGATACTTGTAATCAATGCAGATTTAACGTCTCCCTCTACATCAGCTACGTATTCTCCCGTTCCTATAAACCAGTCATACGGCTCAAACGCTTTACCAAACCCAATCTTTTCAAATTCTTGCGTGACAGGGAAACCCGGCTTTTGGTACCACCAGCGATAAAAAGCTTCACCACCATTCTGCTGAATAAGCTTAATATGCTCTCTTAAGATGTAGGTACCTTTAATGTCGACAGCATTCCACGCCGAATTACCTTCTATTTGCGGCTTAAGAGCATGCATGACGTTGATGCCATCCATCTGAAATATGAAGAAGTAACCACGATTGTTGTAGAAGCGAATTGGCTTGAGGGCATCAGAGATCATTTTCTTGATCTCTGCTTTACTTTTGTTCGGGTTGTTTTGGAAGATACTATCGGCGATCTGATGAGCTTCAATAACTCTTTGCTTTGCCTGATTTTTTAACTCTGATACCGTTTGTGCCTGACGATAGACCACTCGGTTGTAAACCTGCTCCACTTGCTCAAAGACCACTTGCTTTTGGTGATCAAGCATATTGCTTCGTAACGATTCGACACTAACGCGTGCTTTTTCCTTACTGTCGCTGATAAACACCAACATGATGACGGTTGCAAACAAGGCAACAATCAAAGTCGGTACATATCGAATCAACAGCACTAATTTTTTATCGTTAAGAGACGCCAATTCAAACAACCATAATTACTATAGATATATTTAATAACTATACTGCATGGAGTGACGCACACTAGAAAACAATACCAAACTTGAGGCTTAGGTTAGATTTCACCCCAATACAGTTCAAAAATGAAACCAAGTGCTTAATTAGCGCACTATTGGAAGCAATTTTCTTAAGGGAAGAACCGCCACTGCTAGTAATATCAGCGATTACGCATCTCTTTCAATCTAAGACTAAACTCTTAGCTTAAGGCTGCTTCCTTAGATGGAGAATAAATGCACGACGAAGAAAACTCAGACGATGATTTGATGCCAATCATCGACGACGTATCTGAAGTCCCTCAACAAAGTGCGCCTCTACCTTCTTGGCGGGTTCTGATCGTCGATGATGATCCTGAAGTTCATCAGGCAACCATATTGGCGTTAAAAGACCTGATCATTGAGCATAAACCGCTTGAACTGCTTCACGCCTATTCTGCAGCAGAAGCTGAACGCTTATTAAGTAAAGAGCAAGATATTGGTGTTGTCCTGCTCGATGTCGTGATGGAAACTGATAGTGCAGGCCTAGACCTTGTTGAAGTCATAAGAGAAAAGCTCAACCTTGTTGCTATTCGGATTATTTTAAGAACGGGGCAACCGGGTTATGCGCCCGAAATGGAAACCATTCAGCGCTACGACATTAACGACTATCGTACTAAAACTGAACTGACTCGAATTCGCTTGTTCACTATTTTAACCAGTGCTCTTCGCGCGTATAAGCAAATATGCAATCAGAAGGCGATGCGTCAAGGCCTTGAAAAAGTCGTCAATGCCAGTACCGAACTCGCCAATTATCATGGACTGAGAGTTTTTGCTGAAGGTGTCGTAAGACAGATCAGTACCATCATTCAAATTGAAGCGGATGGTTTGATATGTGTACAGGAAAATGAAAATAGTGGCGATTCGATGGCACAAATCATCGCCGCCGCAGGGCGATATAGCCAGTTTGTCCAGTCACCATTGGCCAGTCTTGATTCCCCTCAAATACGTCAACGTATCACACATTGTTTGGAGCAACGTACCAACCAACTCGATGATGGCCTAACTCTCTATTTCGCCACAGAACATGGCCGACGATTAGCGGTCTATGTTGATATCAATCGCCCGCTGGAGAACGTGGACTACAAACTGCTCGAAGTATTTTGCGCTAACCTTTCGGTGGGCTTTGACAATGTGTTGCTTTACAGTCGCTTAGAAGAGCAAGCATTTACGGATCCACTACTCAATATCCCCAATCTCAATCGGTTACTGCAATATCAGTATACGTTAGAGGATACGGCCTCAGCTCCGATGCTCGCGCTCATCGATATTGATGACTTCTCTGCGTTTAATGATAGCTTCGGACACCGCTCTGGCGACAGGCTGCTCCAATCCGTTGCATACAGACTGTCAGAAGCTTTTCCTCGTTGCTTTCTCGCTCGGGTTGGTAGTGATGTCTTCGCCATTGTCGGTTTAAATCACGATGTCACATCGCAACGGATCGCCGACGTATTTGATCAAAGCTTCTTAGTCGACGATCAACCCTTCAAAATCTTTGCCAGTACAGGGCTTGTTCGCTTGGGAGACAGTTCAACTGACCTTGCGCATCGCTATAAGGATGCTCAAGTCGCTTTGAAACAGGCGAAAATTCATCATCGCGGCGCTGCAATCACCTTTTCAATTGAAATGGGGCAAGATGCCAGAGATAGAATGTTGCTACTCACCGAACTTAAAGAGGCACTCGATGATAAAGGGCTGTTTCTCATGTATCAGCCCAAATATCGGCTTAATTCTATGGAGCTATCTGGAGTTGAAGCTCTGCTACGTTGGAGTAACAAACAAGGCAGCCTTGTTCCACCTGACCAATTCATTCCACTAGCGGAGCAATCCGGTATGATGACAAGAATTGGTGAGTTTGTTCTCCAACGCGCTTGCGAAGAGTTTCGTCAACTCATTGAGTCTGGTTACAACAATATCACGATGGCAATCAACATTTCTCCGGCCCAGTTTGATGAACCAAACTTTATCGCTCAGCTACAGCAAGCGATGACTATCAATGCCATTCCAGCTCACCAAATTGAACTAGAAATTACCGAAACGATCGCGGCGAAGGACTTACCCTACCTAAGTCGAATGTTAGAACAAGTCCGAGAGCTTGGATGCAAAGTCGCCATTGACGATTTTGGAACCGGTTTTTCGTCATTGAACGTACTGCATAAATTACCCGCCACTCGGCTCAAGATTGATAGAACTTTTGTTGATGCCATGGAGCATGACTGCACAATCGCGAAAATGATCGTTAACTTAGGGCAAACACTCGGCATGGAGATAACGGCAGAAGGAATAGAGACGCCATTCCAACTCGAAAAACTCAAGAAATTCCAATGTGAAGAAGGGCAAGGTTGGCTATTTGCAAAGGCAATGAGAATGGAAGAGCTAATCCACTTCATAACAAACGAAAAAGACACTTGAACGGTAGTGAGCGATATGAAAATCTCAAACCAAACCTCAAGCTCTACAAAGCCAAATGACCACCCACAAGCACAAGAGTCTCACCTCACGGCAACTTCCCTGATCCAACGCTACCGAACTATGATTTATATTGGCTTGCTGTTGATCATTCTCATCACATTAGGCAATGCTCTTTACCTGAGAGCACAAGTCAAATCTCAACTGTTAAGTCAGCAAGCTCAGTATGGCTTAGAGTCAATGCTGTCGCTAAACAAAACCATTTCTGTGTCACTCAACCATATCGATACGATGCGTAACGCAATAGAAACCGCGTATCTGTATCCTCAACTTGCACCGAACAAAGTCTCACTCGATTTCCTTGCGAGCTACTCTCAACAATCTCCAGCGAATGCGCCTTGGGAAAACCTGCCACAATCGCTCAAAGATAAGATCGGTCAACTTTACGTGCGCTCCAATGCACGCGATTACTCATTTGATCAACTCGCGCTCTTAACTATGGCCTCTGAAGTGGTGTCAACACACGCGCAGCACGATGATTTCCAGTGGAGTTACTACTACGATGCTCAGGAGGTCATCACCTATATTTACCCCTGGCTAAGTTACCTGGACCTTATGGCTGCCACCAATACCACCACTTTGGATGATGCACTAGATGTAGTATTTGAAGCCGGTGGAACCTATCCCTTATCGCTGATCAACCCTGAAGCTAACCCAGAGAGAAACAAAGTTTGGACCACGCCTTATATGGATGCAGGTGGCAAAGGAATGATGGTTTCACTGCTTGCTCCTGTCTATCATGATTCAAAATACATTGGGGGGGTGGGAACAGATATCACACTCAAGGTTCTAGATAAGATACTCACCAAGCGCCCACTCGAAACAGGAAGATTAGTCATAGTAGACCAACAAGGGCTAGTTGTCGGTGACAGCAAGGGAACGCTGCAAGGCAAGACCGAGTCTGTCTCTCAACAAAGTGTTCTAGCTTTAAGTGAGATTGGTGATGCACACCAAGCGACACATGGGAGACTCAATGGTCACCCAAATGGCTACTGGATCTCATTTACTCTAATGGATACCCCTTGGAGACTCGTGTTAGAGATCACCAACTCTGATATTAATCGACATGTACTTACTACATTGCTGCCGAACTTGATTTTAGCAACAGTGTTTACTGCGATACTGTTGTTCGTCGTTCTATATCAACATTGGAACTTTAGCCAACCAGCGCTTCAGCTTGCTCAATACGTCGAAGAACTACCCACTAAAAATGTGCTTACCATACCTGATATTCCAACTCGCTGGGAATACTGGTTTAAGCGGGCGGCAGATACAGAGCGAGATCGCCGAAATCATCTGGACACCATCGAATTGCAAACACATGAACTGGAGCAGCGCGTCCATGAACGGACAATAGAATTAAAAGAAACACTAGAAACCTTGAAAGCGACACAAGAAGAACTGGTCAGGTCAGAGAAGTTGTCTGGATTGGGGTCACTGGTTGCAGGTGTGGCTCATGAGCTCAATACCCCGATTGGTAATGCTATGATGGTTGCAACTAGCCTTAAAGATTTCAATCAAGAGTTCATTGAATCCACTAAACAGGGTCTAAGACGCTCTGTGCTCGACAATTACATTGCTCAAAGTACCGAAGGGTCTGAAAGTATTGAGCGCAACTTACGCAGAGCATCGGAACTGATCTCAAGTTTTAAACAAGTTGCGGTTGACCAATCAAGTTATCAAAGGCGTGAGTTCGCTCTCGATGAAATATTGCATGAGTTGCAAATCACGATGTCACCTAATTTGTCACGCAGCCAAGTGTCTCTTGAAATGGAGTGTGAGAAGAGTGTGCACATGAACAGTTACCCTGGTCCATTGACGCAAGTATTGATGAACCTACTGTCCAATGCCCTTACACACGCATTCAGTGAGCAAGAGCATAAAACTGTCTGTATCCGTGGAACCTTAGTCGAACAAAAAGCCATTATTACTGTTGAAGACAATGGTCACGGAATCAGCCAAGAGAACATTAGCAAAATTTTTGACCCATTCTTTACCACTCGTCTTGGTCAAGGTGGATCTGGCTTGGGGCTAAATATCGTCTATAACTTGGTTACGGATCTGTTAGGTGGCGATATTCGCGTAGAAAGTGAACTCGGATTAGGAACCACCTTTATCCTTACCCTACCGATTTCCGCGCCAAATAGTGAAACCGAACCAGAATAGAGATTCAGAAAGCCCGTTAAGCTGCCGATTGTGCGGTTAATCGCTCTCTTTGACGGACTTTAATCGAGAACAGGCTAAGTAGTATCAAAGCACAGACTGTCCCTATTAACGATACGTATAGGGTAGTGTAATAGTTATACAACTCACCAACCACACCCACAGATAGGCTCGCCACCAGCATACTTATGTTTAACGTATTCGAGAACAAAGTAGACGCTGTCCCAAGTCGGTCACGCATCATATCCTGCAATACCACCATCCCCAATGTGGCACAAATACCGATAAAGAATCCATTGAGTAATTGAGCCGCTAACATAGCCGTAAAGCTGGTATTGGTCAGCATCACCGCATAGAAAAGCGTACCACTGGCAATTCCCATAAGCAGTAGTTTTACTGTCCCCACTTTCTCCGATAGTCGCCCCGCCCATAACATCACAGGGATCTCACACAGCGCGCCAGCACCAAATAAAAAGCCTAACCAGTTAGGGTCGACTTGTAACTCTTGCGAGAGATAGAGAGGCATACTGGTGATATAGAGATTGTTGGCTCCAAAAGCGACAACCAGCACGAGGCAATACAGAGAAATTAAGCCCCCTTTACCTTTCGAGCTTGGTTTTGTAGGGTCTGCTTCTAGCTCTTCAGCAGCCGTTTTGCATGAGGGTAAGAACAGCAGAATGACAATGATCCCGATCGTGACAATCGTGGCTGACACGCCAAATGCTGCACCAAACCCAAAGCTGGCTTTGAGCATAAAAGCCGCAGGCGGTCCGAATACCCACGCAATTGCAATACCCGCACGCATGGTCGATAGGAAAGTGGTACTGTCTTCAACGTTGTCATCTGCATACTCTCGCCCCATTGCAAACAGTTGCCCAAACGCCGCACCTCCAAAGCTGCCAAACAATGTCGCTATCGTGACCCCTACCCAATAGTCTCGGATAAATATAAAGCTCACCACGGTGATCAAATAGCAAGTTAGTGAAACGACTAAGATCGTTTTTCGTTGCCAGTTTTTGTCTGATTGAGCAGCCAACATCTGTGAGACAACGACTGAACTCACGACTGCTAGCACCATATATAAGCTCAACATCATTGGCGAGGCACCAAGCTGTTCAACAATAAACAGACTAGAAAGTGGGTAAAAAAATGCACCACATAAACCTGTTACAAAGGCGGTGAAGATAAATAAGATAGCGGTTTTATCTTTATACATCATGAGATAACTCTTGCTGTGTAATGTCATTCAATTAGCGCTAGTTTAATCAAACCGATGCCTATCAATTGATAGTATTCGAGCTACCTCTAATACTATTCCTTCAGTTTTGAATTAGTTTTTGACGGTTAGAGTCATCTACCTTAGCCTAGGTGATGAGAGAGGGGCTTATCGATGAAACCATTTATTGAAAATGTACTCAGCGCACCAAATTACGACTGGTTAGTGCGAGAATTTCATTGTCGTGTGAAGAAAGAAGAGTTTGCTTGTTCATGGCACTATCACTCAGAGTACGAGCTTGTCCTGTATCTTGATCCGGAGAATGTCTTTAATGGCAATTACCTTGCGGGCGATGCAATAGGCCAAGTACATAACAACACGCTTCTGCTTTATGGGCCCGGGTTACCGCATATGATCACAGGCAAACTTGCAAGCAGTGTAGAAAAGCCGCATAGCTCAATCATCGTATGGCTTAAGCATCATTGGATTGAAAAGCTTCAGTCAACGATTCCCGAAGCACGCAATATCAAAGCTCTACTAGAAAAAGCAGCGTTTGGTATCAAATTCAGTAACGAAACGGCCCAAAAGGTGGCGCAGTTGTTAATTGGAACGGAATCGCTTGAGCGCCACTACCAAGCTTTAAAAGTCATGGAAGTTCTTATTCACTTAGCGGATGATTTAGAGTCCCAGAAACTTTCTACGACGCCTTATCGAATTAGCCAAATCTCTGATAGGGATGCCCATCAGAAAGTGGAAAGAGCCACGCACTACATTGAAAAGCACTTCCACGAGCCGATCAGAATCTCTGATGTATGCCACGCCCTCCACATGAGTGAAAGCTCGGCATATAGGCTGTTCGAAAAGCACTTTGGTGTCAGTTTCTCCGATCACTTAAAGCTATTTCGAATTGGTAAAGCGTGTGAGCTGCTTGCTAGTACTCAGTCTCCAATCGCGTTGGTCGCGGAAAAAGCAGGCTTTCCTAACCTTTCTAATTTCAACCGCCAGTTCCGCGCCGTAAAGCAGATGACACCCACCCAGTTTCGGGCTCGGTTTAATTAGGGCAAGCTGGAACTTGCCCTGTAAGGAACATGATTTAGAGATTGTACTTCGACAAATCTGGACGCGTCGCTATCGCTTGTTCAACCAACGCAACAACTTGCGCGCGTTCTTCACCTTTAAGCAGCTGACGAGGAGCTCGTACTTGTTCGCTGCCTCGGCCACACACTTGTTCCGCCAGTTTGATACATTGAACCAAAGTAGGAATTGTATCGAGACGAAGCAGTGGTAAGAACCAACGGTAGATTTCTAACGCTTCAGCATAGCGCCCTTGGCTTGCTAGTTTATAGATAGCAACAGATTCCGCAGGAAATGCGTTGGTTAAACCAGAGATCCACCCCGTCGCACCAAGCATGAGAGATTCCAGAGCGATATCATCAACGCCACTAAAGACGGTAAAACGGTCGTCGAAACGATTGTACAGTTCAGTAATACGGCGCGTGTCAGTGGTAGACTCTTTAACCGCAACGATACTTTCACATGCTGCAAGTTGTTCCATTAGATCTAGACTCACATCGACGCCATAGGAAACTGGGTTGTTGTAAATCATAATTGGCATTTCAGGTGTTGCTTGCGCAAGAGTACGGTAGTAGTCCACTGTTTCGCTATCCGATGTGCGGTAAACCATTGCTGGCATCACCATGCAGCCATCGATTCCTATTTTTTGCGCATCTTGCATGTAATCAATCGCCGCAGTGGTTATCGACTCTGCCGTTCCTGCAATCAACGGTACTCTATCAGCAACCACTTCCTTTGCGGCCAAAAGCACCTGACGCTTCTCTTCAGGGTATAGCGCGCAGTTTTCACCAACCGTCCCCAAACAAATAATGCCGTTGACGCCATCATTAATTTGGTTATCGATTACAGTTTGTGTGGCGTCGAGATCAATGCTCTGATCTTTACGAAACTGAGTACTTACTGCAGGGTAGACACCTTTCCAATCTACGTTCATCTTTACCTTCCATTTGTATATTGTATGCAATTTAAGTTTGCAGTCGAAACTGCAATTAAAGCGGGGATTTCCCCTAGTTAAAAATCTCTTTTTCTTGTAGCACAAACTTTACCGCCGCAAGATCAGCAAGGGCACTACCTACTGATTTATATAAGGTTATTTCCTCTTCATCACTGCGACCTTGATGAGATTTACGACACAAGTCAGCCAACTCTGCTTGTATGTTCTTGGCAGCAAAAACTCCCTCTTCGATCGGGATCAACAAATCACCCGCTTCTGCCAATACATTAACTCTACTGTCGACAAACACACTGGACCGTTGAACTGCAGTGCTGTCACACTCTCGCTTGTCAGAATCGTGATTACCAATCAGATCGATATGAGTTCCCGGTGGAACAAGAGCACCACTAAATAGAGGCTTATCTGACCCAGTGACACATGAAATGATATCCACTTGATCAAGTACTGAATCGACATTTTCAATGACTTCTAACGTGAACTGATGAGAACTTGGCAGAGACTGATACTCGTTGCTCGATGAAATAGTATCGAGAGTTTGACGTGCTTTTTGCTCATCGCGCCCCCAAATCAAAACTTTGCGTATCGGACGAATGGCTGAATAGGCGTAAGCAATGTAGGGAGCAAGGTTGCCCGTTCCACAAATCAGCAGGGTTTCAGCATCACGCTTTGCTAAATAATCCGCAGCAAGCGCAGATGCAGCAGCAGTGCGCCAGTAAGTAAGGACTTTGCCATCGAGCAAAGCCAGTGGTTCACCATTAGAGCGATCAAAGGCGAGGATTTTTGACGCTAAACTGTCTTTGCCTTCGATGTAGTTATCTGGGAAATAGGTAAAAGCTTTGACGGTGATCAGCGATTCACTCCAAGCAGGTAACAAGGCAAACGCATCGTATTTATCTTCCTCTAAAGGCATCACGTTACGCTGTGGAATAGTTGCTTGCTCTTGGTAGGTTAGTCGCATTGACTCAATCAGCCCTACCATCGAAAGGCAGTTGACTATTTGCTGTGCGTCTAAGTTAATCATCTCTCGTTCCTTTTGCATTTTCACTGCAACCTTTTGTTAACATAATATGTCAGTATATTTTATACAATATTTAATTTTAAATTTTTTAGCAAAAGCGACTTAGCGCAAATGGAGAAATATTAAGCGATGGTTCACGCTGTCGACTTAGCTCACTGACTAAGTCTGCAGTGATAGCCGCTTGCGTAAGACCAAGGTGTTGATGGCCAAAAGCAAGCAGTATTTTTCCATTTTCTACGCTGTCGATGACGGGTAAAGAATCAGGTAATGAGGGGCGGTTTCCCATCCATTTGTCACCATCCAACTCATACGATAACTCCGACTTCAAAAGCCCTTTCGCCAACTCTTTAAGCATGGTTGCGCGTTTCATGTTAGGCGGCGAATTCAGCCCTGCATACTCAACCGTACCCGCTAACCTCAGTCCCTCTTCCATAGGTGTCATTATGAATTTTCTATCCGCAGAACTGACAGGAAACGGGAGACAATTTTTCAGCTCCGGCACCATTAAGTGGTAACCTCTTTCTGCTTGTAGTGGCACCTTAATGCCGGTGATTTTTTTGACCAAGTCTACGGACTCTGCGCCAGTGGCAATGACAATTTTGTCAAACGAGTAGCTTTCATTTTCCGTTGCGACAACACCTAACTCACCGTCAAAAAAAGCCTCTTCCACTTGTTCTTCTACCCACTTCCCTTGTCGAAACTTAAAAGAAGATTCAAGCTCAACGCATAGCCTATAAGGGTTTAGACTGTGGCCAGTATCTGGAAAAAACACGGCAAACTTTACTGAATCAGAAAGTTGAGGAACTCGCTCGCGCAGTTTGTCCTGTTGCCAAACTTGGCACTCCACCCCATGTTCTCGTAAGTTGTTTAGCGTCGCACGATACGAATCAAACAGCCGCTCACTTTCAAATGTCAGCAATGAACCGTCCATCTCGATTAAGTGTTGCAACCCGACTTCTTCAAGCAGCGCGAACCAACTTTGCATCGCGTTCTGATTGAGTTGAGTCAAGGCTTGAGTAGATTGCTTGGTCGTTTTTTCTCTCGCATTTAATAAGAAACGAATCATCCAAGGAGTGGTTTTGTGAATGTCTTGAAAGCGTATTGATACCGGGCTTTGACGAGACAAGAGCATCTTCGGAAGTTGAGGTAAAAGATCAGGTGTTGCAAGCGGAAAAATTTGTTCTGTCGCGAAGTGCCCTGCGTTACCTTTTGAGCATCCTTGTCCAGCTCCACGCTTATCGAAAACCGTCACATTTTCACCTTCAAGTTGCAACTTCAGAGCGATACACAAGCCAATTATCCCACCACCAATCACTGCAATATTTTGCGAATCTGCTGAATTGTTGCTCACCATTTATTTTGCTCCTTATCACGTTTCAAAAACAAAATTGTATAAAATATACTTAACATCACGATAACATCCAATCTCACCACTTCAACTAATTTCTTATTCAAGGAGCAAGAAATGAGACAAGGAACCTTCTTTTGTATCGATGCCCACACCTGTGGCAATCCTGTCCGGCTAGTAGCAGGCGGTGTTCCACATTTAGAAGGCAAGACGATGAGCGACAAGCGTCAGTTTTTCTTGGAGCACTATGATTGGATCCGTCAATCGCTCATGTTTGAACCTCGCGGTCATGCAATGATGTCTGGTTCGGTTGTTCTTCCTCCTTGCAGTGAGAATGCTGATGCTTCGATTCTGTTTATCGAAACTAGCGGCTGCCTGCCGATGTGTGGACACGGCACGATCGGTACCGTGACATCAGCCCTAGAACATCGTTTGATTACTCCGCGTGTCGAAGGCAAATTGATCCTCGATGTTCCGGCTGGTCAAATTGAAGTGCATTACCAACGCGATGGCGAGAAAGTCACCTCAGTGAAGATCTACAATGTTCCTGCCTACCTAGCCCATCAAGATGTCACCGTTAACGTGGAAGGGCTGGGTGAGATAACGGTTGATGTTTCTTATGGTGGCAATTACTACGTCATTGTTGACCCACAAGAAAACTATAAAGGGCTTGAACACTACTCATCAGATGAAATTCTAATGCTTAGCCCTAAAGTTAGACAGGCGGTGTCACAGGCCGTCGAATGTATCCACCCTGAAGATCCAACCGTATGTGGTGTATCTCATGTTTTGTGGACAGGCACACCGACTCAGCCAGATTCTACCGCACGAAATGCCGTCTTCTACGGTGAAAAAGCGCTCGACCGCTCACCATGTGGTACAGGAACAAGCGCGCGAATGGCGCAGTGGTATGCCAAAGGAAAACTCAAACAGGGCGAAGATTTTATCCACGAAAGCATTATTGGCAGCTTGTTCACTGGCCGTATTGAAGGTATCACTGAGGTCAACGGGCGCGCGGCCATACTGCCAAGCATCGAAGGTTGGGCTCAAGTCACAGGACACAACACCATATGGGTAGATGATCAAGACCCTTACGCATATGGCTTTGAACTTAAATAACCCGAATCCAATAAGAACAGCTAGGAACCCGTTATGAGTACCGCAACTACTTTTTCAGCCATAAACCCTCAAACACAGCAGCCCCTACAAGGGGTATTTGCCGAGCATACTGATCAAGACGTTGATCTGGCGATTACCGCTGCTCACGAAGTAGCAAAAGCATATAGGCAAACCTCTCCCAATATACGTAGTCAATTGTTACAGACCATCGCCGACTGCTTAGAAGAGGAGCGCCAAGCGATTGTAGAAAGAGCAAATCTTGAGTCTGCCCTCCCGCTCGCACGACTTAATGGTGAGCTAAGCCGCACTACAGCTCAACTCCGTCTCTTTGCCGATGTAGTTGAAGGAGGTCTTTGGCAAGAGGCAATATTTGATACTGCTAATCCATCTCGCGAGCCTTTACCTAAACCAGATATTCGCCGCCAAAACATCGCCTTAGGTCCTGTTGCCGTATTTGGTGCTTCTAACTTCCCTCTTGCCTTCTCAACCGCTGGTGGCGATACCGCTTCTGCACTTGCGGCAGGTTGCCCTGTGATTGTAAAAGGTCATCCAGCCCACCCTGGAACCAGTGACATTGTCGCTAAGTGCATAGCAAAAGCACTCGACGCAGTAAACTTACCTCAAGCCATTTTTGCTTTGTTACAGGGAACCACTCATGAACTAGGACAGGCTGTGGTCACTCACCCTGCAATTAAAGCGGTTGGTTTTACGGGGTCCATTCATGGAGGTCGAACACTGTTTGATCTCGCTCAGCGAAGACAAGAACCGATTCCATTCTATGGTGAACTAGGCGCTTCAAACCCTGTTTTCATTCTTTCGAATCGAATGAAGAGTGGTGCAAGGACTTTAGCTGAAGAGTATGTAATGTCGATGAATATGGGCTGCGGTCAGTTCTGCACTAAGCCTGCGGTCGTATTTGTCGCGAAAAGCAATGCAACCGATGAGTTCCTAGCTGCCGTACGCAAAGGTATTGCTGCACAACAAGGGCAAACCATGCTCACTGCTGGCATTAGGCACAATTATCTAGAGCAAAGTGAGCTAAGAGCACAGCAATCAGGTCTTACTCGCACACTATCGTCAGCGGAACAAGGCGTACCGTCAATGCTGTTTGAAACCACCAGCGAGGAGTGGCGCTCCAATCCTCAGTGGCAAGAAGAGATTTTTGGTCCCCAATCCATTGTCGTTTTGTGTGAAGACGACCAAGATATGCTTGAACTTTGCCAAAACTTAGCAGGTAGCCTTACCGCGACCATACAAGCAGAACCCAACGATCATCCGGTCGCAGCTCAACTATTGTCTGAGTTAGAAGAAGTCGCAGGTCGTATCGTGTTTAATGGTTGGCCAACGGGTGTCGAAGTCAGTTATGCCATGGTACACGGCGGCCCTTACCCTGCCTCGACTATGCCCGCGAGTACTTCTGTCGGTGCAGAAGCGATTAAACGTTGGCTAAGGCCGGTCGCTTATCAGGCCGTGCCTGAAGAGTTATTGCCTCAAGCATTGAAATCAACCAACCCATTTAATGTACGTCAGAGCGTTGATGGGAAGTAAATCAGTGTATAACGAAAAAGCCAACCTCGTTTGAGGTTGGCAAAATCTTACCAATCAGGTGATTTAGGGGGGAAAGGTAAGATCAGGAGGTAGCGAGCACTCCGTGAATTTCAGACTTAATGGTATCTGACTGAGTACCAAAGATAGCTTGCAGGCTGTCACCTATCACTAGCACATCGTGAGCACCGAGCTGCTTGAGTTTTTCTACATCGACATTGGCAATATCTTTTACCGACACTCTCAAGCGGGTTATACACGCATCAACAGACTTAATATTCGCTTTACCACCTAACGCGGCAATCACATCAACCGCAATCTCATCTGGCTGACCCGCGATTTTTACTTCTGCAATTTCAGTCTCACGACCCGGCGTCTTAAGATCCAGTTTTACGATTAAGAAGCGGAACAAGCCATAGTATAGGCACGCCCATATTGGACCTATGATGATAAACATCCAAGCGTTAGTCGACATTGGGTAGTACAAGAAGAACTGAATCGCTCCGTGGGCAAAGTCAGTACTGTGCTTGATCTCCAAGAACGCAGTAATAGCAAAGGCGATACCAGTCAAAAAGATGTGAATGATGTACAGCACTGGTGCAACAAATAAGAAAGTGAATTCGATAGGTTCTGTAATACCTGTTAGCCACGAGGTTAGCGCCGCCGACATCATTAAACCACCGACGATTTTCTTACGCTCTGGTGTTGCACAGTGGTAGATAGCGAGAGCCGCTGCGGGTAGTGCCCACATTGAATACATAAAGCCACCAGATAGATATCCTGCTGTTTTATCTCCAGCAAAGAAGCGAGTTAACTCACCAGTGATCTCTTTGCCTGTCTCAGGATCAATGTAGCTACCGACTTCAAAGAAGAAAGGAGCGTTCCATATGTGGTGCAAGCCAACTGGAAGTAGTGAGCGCTCACCTGCTCCATAAACAGCCCAGGCCAAAACTGGATTCTGATAAGCCGCCCAATGGGAGAATGCATCTAACATTTGCCCTACTGGTGGCCAAGCAAACGCCAAAAATGCACCAACGACAATGGCACTTAAGCCAGTTACAATCGGTACAAAGCGCTTTCCGGCAAAAAAGCCGAGATACTCGGGTAAACGAATATTGTAGAAACGGTTGTACATTAGAGCTGCGACGGCACCAATGATCACCCCACCAAACACCCCAGTTTGCAGGGTGCTAACGCCCATAATGGTCGCATCCGTTTCAAAACCTCTAAGCCCAGTAACGATACCGAGCGAGGCGTTCATAATAATCAAACCGACTAAGCCAGCGAGTGCCGCAGCGCCATCATTACCTTTAGATAACCCAAGCGCAACGCCGACCGCAAACATCAGCTGCATATTGCCAAATACGCCATCGCCCGCCGCCAGCATAATCTTACTTAAGGATTCTGGGATAAAGGCAAATCCGGCATTACCTATCCCGAGCATAAGGCCCGCGACAGGTAACACGGCCACTGGCAGCATCAATGACCGCCCTATTTTTTGTAGTTGTCCAAATAAACTTCCAAACATGGTTCCCTCCTGACTTAAGTCAGTCATTTAGTACCCGAGAAAACCTCGGGTTTTGTGTTTCACGTAAAGTCGGGGAAATTTTATCGAGTCTTGAAATGTTGAAGGTTACAAAACGCTACCAGTTTGTAAGCGATGACTTACAAAAGTGTGGCGTTTAAATCTAGAAATTGCTCCATCCTCGATTGAGAAAGGATGAGCAAAAATGCATCATATTTGAGCGCACAAGCTTGGATGCATGACAATGGAAAACAAACAGATACTGGTTGTAGACGACAATTTAGAGCTAAGAGAAGCCCTATCAGACTACCTTGGCCGGGCAGGGTTTGAGGTCATCGGTGCTGAGAATGGTCACGCGATGTGGCGCTTATTGCAATCAAATCAGCCCGATTTGATCATTCTCGATATCATGATGCCGGGTGAAGATGGCTTTACCCTATGCCAAAAACTTCGTCGTGACTCGCAAATTCCGATCATCATGCTAACCGCAGTAACGGAGGAAGCCGATCGAGTGGCCGGGCTCGAAATGGGCGCGGATGATTACATCACAAAGTCATTTAGCCCTCGTGAACTGTTAGCACGAATTAAGACTATTCTAAGACGCAGCCAGCACAGCGCTGAGGCAAAGCTAACCCGTAAAGTTATATTCAATGAATGGCAACTCGATACGGTCACTCGTCAGCTTACTCACCTAGATAACAAACATGTCAAACAACTCAGTGGCGCAGACCTCTCCTTGCTTGGTCTATTTATAAACAATGCTCAAGCTATCTTGTCTCGCGACGATATCGCCCGCGAAATATGGGGCAGAGACGCCGACCCGTTTGAACGAGGTATTGATGTTCAAATCAGTCGCCTCCGACATCATCTCGAAGATAAAGATCGCTCTTTGATCTTAACGGTTCGCAACAAGGGCTACATGCTGACAACGGACGTCCATTATGAAAATTAGAGCACTCAGCCAGTCGTTAGCCTTTCGTGCTAGCGCATTCCTGTTGGTAGTGATTCTTGCCGCGCAGCTATTATCTGGACTGATTTGGTATCAGCACGCTAGTGAGCGGGACAGGCAAGGACTCTCTAATACCGTTAAAAGTTTAGCGTTAAGCGCCTCATCAACGATTTCATTTTTCCAGACTCTTCCTGCTGAATATCGCCACTTAGTCCTAAACCAATTGAGAAATATGGGCGGCACGCGCTTTTTTGTCTCTCTTAACAACCACCGTATTGATGTCCCGCCAATTGCTCAAAGTGAAACTAAAACACTGGTCGTCAATCAAGTAGAGCAAGTGCTCAAAAGCGAGTTACAAGGCGTTCCGAATATCGACGTTGAGTTTACTGAAAGAGAAAACCTGCGTGTGTTTAATAACGAGTTACCCATTGATGAGCTACCACTACTCTGGGCACATTACTCACTCTCGTTTGGGGATTTAGATCCGCCGATTCTAGTGATGCAAGTTGAAGTAGCCGAGAATGAATGGTTTTACCTTGCTGCCGTTCTACCCGCTCCCTATGTGAACCTTGAAACCAGTTATTTCGAGCTCAGAGAATGGTTAACACTCTGTTTATCTGCCTTGTTACTTTTGCTCTGTACCTGGTTTATCGTTCGACGCGAGATACTACCTATCCGTGAGCTCGCCAAGGCTGCGACCTTAATGTCGAGCAGGCTCGATGTACCAAAGGTGAAAGAAAGAGGGAGCAAAGAGTTAAAAGCGGCGGTGAGAGCGTTTAATAAAATGAATCGCCGAATAGATAGCCATATTAATGATCGTGAAATGCTATTCGGCGCGATTTCTCATGATCTCAAGACCCCAATTGCTTGTCTGAAGCTAAGGGCTGAAATGCTTGAAGATGAACGAGAACAAGAGCGCTTTACTCGCATCGCCAACGACCTCGACCTCATGGTCAAAGGTGCCCTTCAATGCATAAAAGACACAGATATCCACGAGGAAATAGAACCTATAAACCTTAATGAGTTGATCCAACATATTACCACTTCATTTCCTCATCAAGCCGATAACCTAACGGTCTTAGGGCACATCGATAAGCCCTTAGCAGGTAAGCCTTTAGCCATCAAACGCTGTGTTCAGAACCTAGTCGACAACGCGCTTAAATACGGTGATAAAGCTGAAATCACTTTAATTGAAGAGACCGAGCATGTTGATATTCGGATTGAGGATCATGGTCAGGGGATAGAGCCAGATCTATTCGAAAAGCTCTACCAACCCTATTTCCGAGCCAACACTGAGCATGAGGGCACTGGACTAGGCTTGACCATTTCCCAGAGCATTGCCAAAGCGCATGGCGGCTCTCTCACCTTATCCCGCTCTCAGTTTGGTGGATTATGCGCTACGTTATCTTTCCCAAGAGATTCGCTATGAAAAAACTTGTATCACTATTGTCCCTCTCTCTTCTCTCGCTACCGGCTCACGCTAATGTCGAGTTTCTTCATTGGTGGACATCGGATGGAGAAAAGCAGGCACTCAGCGTGCTTGAAAAACAGCTCACTAGCCACGGCTTAGCGCTCTCCCCTAGCCCAGTATTAGGTGGCGGTGGTGACAGCGCCATGACGGTTCTGCAAGCACGCGCCCTAGCGGGAAATCCACCAAGTTTTGCCCAAACTGAAGGACCGAGTATCAAATCTTGGGATGCGATAGGTATTCTCCATGACGTCAATTCCGTTGCTCAGAAGCATCACTGGGATGAGACTTTGTACCCGCTCGCAAGAGATATTAATAAAACGCAAAACGGCTATGTTGCTCTACCGCTGACCTTACACCGACTTAACTGGTTGTGGGTGAACCATAAACTTCTAAACTCTCTCGATCAACCTGTCCCCAAAACATGGCAGCAAATGTTCGCCACGATGGAATTGGCCAAGCAAAGCGGAATCAGCCCACTTGCCGTCGGTGATCAGCCGTGGCAAATCGCCATGCTGTTTGAAAACCTAGTGATATCAACGGGTGGAGTCGAATTTTACACCAAAGCCATGGTTGAGCTACAAAAAGAGAGTATCGACAGTGAAGCTTTGAGGCTCGCGCTCCGGCAACTAAGACGAATTAGTTTACTGGTAGAAAACTCGTTACCAGACACCAAATGGGATTCTGCAACCCGCGCGCTGGCTTCAGACCAAGCTCTGTTCCAACTCGGCGGTGACTGGATACTTGGGGAGTTAATGGCGAACAACATCAATGTCCCCAGTGACATCGGTTGTTACGCCACACCAGAAAGTGACGGCGTATTCCTGTTTAACATGGACAGCCTTATCTTTATGGCGAGCAAAACCTTTAGCTCCTCTCAAGCCAATCACGCTGCTGATATTCTGGCAGATAAAGACTTTCAACGAGACTTTAACCGAATAAAGGGCTCAATTCCCGTTAGAGAAGACATTGATATCAGTGACTTCAACCCTTGTCAGGTACAGTCGTATCAAGATTTTCAAACAGGAATAACCAATAACAAAGTCGTGCCGAGTATGATTGATTCAATGGCTGTTAATCCAGTGGCTCAGCAAGCGATAAACTCAGCCATTTTCCGCTTTTATCGCGACAAAGATCTTAAGCCCGATACGGTGATAAAACGGATTATAGCCATTGCAGAAAGCAATTAGATGATGGAGTAAGTGAAGCAGCCGTGAATGACTGCTTCACTATGTTAACGAGGTTTACATGATACCTCTAGCAACGCCGACGCGACGCCCTTCTTCCATTTCCCACTGCACTCCATACTTGTCAATCCAGTAGAAAAACGAAATTGGGAAACCGTCTAGCTTCTCAGGGTGATAATCATCAGACGGGTCAATCATCGCCACACCTTCTTGCTGCTTAAGGTATCTGAACACCGCAGTACAGTTCGAGACTTCAAGAGCAATATGTCGCGGGCCACCTAGATCATAGGTTCTTGGTTGAGGCGGGATTTCTGATTGACCTATCGGCTTGTGATAACGCATCAGCTCCAAATAGATCGAAGCATAAGGGTGTTTGAGGAAAAGCACATCCAGCTCGACATCTTGGTCTGATAGTCCAGCATCCTGATTGAACTCCGCCATTGAAACATTGCGATAGTCCATCTTCTGGCCTTGGTCATCGATCGCACGGTCAAAACCCAGTACTCTGTGATAGTACTCAGCGGCACTGTCAACGTCTTCCACAATGATGTTAACGTGAGATAAACCAAGTATAAAACTACTGATATCCTGTTGCGTAAGACGTTTAAATAGCTCAGGCTCAGCACTAGGTGACAACTCCACTGCGTAGTTCACCAATTTGCCCGTGGTTAGCTGTTCATTGCAGACTAGGTATTCCTTGGTTTCACCTCTATCGGTGTCACTTGGAGCGACTTGAACCTGAGTATGCCATCGCTTTAAAGCAAACCACTCAGGGTTAATCACATAAGCCGCAGCGACCATATCAAAAGGAATAAAGCCTTGGCTTGAACCAAATAGCGCCGCCCATTCAAGTGCCCAAATACGCGACTCTTTTTCTAAGTACTCAGCCAGTGAACTGCCGTTGCGCATCTCTCTCAACTCATGGAAATCAATCCAAATGTCGTCACAGACTTCAAACGGAATAAGTGTGAGTTGTATATCACTGTTTAACAGCACGTTAAACGCCGCTTCATCGACTTCGAAGTTAAGATCTCTGAAAGGTCGCAACTGCCTCTTACTTGCGACGAAATGTTGGTCTGTATTTCGACGCCCAGCAACACAGACAACTTCTTCAATGTTCGCGACCAACTCGGGAAAGTGTTTGATAAGTAAGGCTATGTTGGTCAACGCTCCGATAGCAAGAATGGTCAATGGGCCTTGCTTTAACTCTTGAGCGAGATTGTTGACGGCTTCTGGTAACTCTTTGTCTTGCGCTTCAGAATAGAAAACGGGACTTCCTTTCGATACCCTCAAACTGGTTGGCCCAAATTTGGCGGTAAACTGAGTCGCAATCTTCGTCGTCACGTCAATATCATCAGTATTACCAAGCGTTGAGCTCAAACCAACAATATCGACTTCTTGGCTGCGGAATAAAACACCTAAGGCGTACCCATCATCAACGTCACAAGGGATTAACCCATTGTAGTGGTCGATTGTGATATCTGTATCTATCCATGTACGTTTTTGAGGCTGCATTAAGAAGTCTTTAGAATCAAGACCTTGCATAGACTCTCCTTTGCTTTCTGTTTATTAGTGGGATTATTTTTTAAGTAGGATAAAAAGGAAGGCTTATTCAATGATCAAAGCCTGGCTATACATCACCACATTTCGGCCAGCTTCTTTACCCAAATAGAGTTGCTCATCCGCTTTGACAATAGCGCGTTGGATACATTGGTCTGATTGTTCCACGGTGACATCGTGCAACCCTGAAGATATCGGAACAGCTCCAATAGACACAGTGACAACGTCATGCGGGGAATTCTTGCAGTGCTCAATACTGAGCTCCTGAACGGCGGTTCTTAGTGCGTTGACCCTTTCTTTTAGCTGCGTTTCCACTTTGCTCGAAAGAATGAATACAAACTCCTCTCCACCTAGACGACAACCTAACTCTTGTGGCTCAAGTAAACCGTTCATTGCATTCGCCACATCAGTCAGGACATTGTCCCCTTCCGTGTGACCGTAAGAGTCGTTAAACAGTTTAAAGTTGTCGATATCACACATGACGAAATAGACAAACTCTCCCTGATGCAATGCTTGCTGTACCGTTTTCGCGGCATGTTTCTGATATTTAAAGCGAGAGCCAATACCGGTTAGCGGATCGGTTTCTGTTTGATAATGTAAGATCCGCAGTTGGTTTTTAATCTTGGTGATCAAACTCGAATAAGAGCGTGCCAAATCACCAATTTCATCCGCTCTTTTTATCTCTGGAATTTTTGATTGGTCAATCTTTTCAATATCTTGCTTCATAGACAGTGCTAAAGCTTTGACCGGGCTGACCAACCAAAAAGTCACTAAATAAATCAGTAGGAATGAGATAACTAACGCAACCAATGCCTCATACAACACGCGAACGAGCAGTTCCTTTTGGATCTGCTCGAGCGATGTCGCATCGACAACCGCTTTAAAGTAGCCGCCATTGTTATTGCGTAATTTAACCTGAACATGAAGTAGCCCCGCTTCTTCATCGAGGTAATAACCAGAGTCGTATTGATTCTCAGGTATAGTCGGAATTGGCAGTGAGCGTAGCTCAAGGTTCTCATTGATAACCGAAAGATCGACCTTTAGCTTATTAATCAATCGATTAAGCTTCTTAATATGTACTGCGTTGGTGGCTGGTGTTGCGGCTAATTTGTTCTCAAGCTTAACTAATTTGTTAGCCAGTATTTGAGCTTCTTCAGTAGTAACATCAAGCCGCCACCCTTTGCTTTTGGCTATCGAGTATCTCACCTTAACGGTTTGCTTTAGGTAGTCACTGGTTCCCGAGACTTCGGCAAACTTTAAGTTCGGTATCGCTTTAAGGTTATCTAACGTCGACTGCATAAGCAGGTTGGCATAGTTTCTTCCGGCTACAGAGCCAGAAAAGAAGGTGTTATATGCCGCAAGATGACTGGCAGACATATCCGCTAGGTACTCAACTTTTGTTGACCAGTCATTTTGATAGCGGCTGTAAGACATACCAAAGATGATGGACAAAACTAAAACCAGATGCGAAACAAACAGCATCTGGTTTATTGTCATCCAGCCAAATAAACGGTCACTCAACAGCGTTACTCTTTGCTATCCATATAGGTCGCGAGCACAGGCTCAGTACAGGTACCATTGATACAGATATCTTTGTAAGTGGTGTGGCAGCTAGCGCAAAAGCTAGGCTCTAAAGAAGGGTGCATCGAACTGATGTCCTCGCCTTTACGATTGTAGCTTCCATAAATCGCTAACCCTTCTATATGTTCCGTTACCCATATAATGCCGTCTACTTCTGAAACCGCAACGACTGTTGGGCCATCGGTATAAGGTCCATGAGTTTTATATTGCTCTAACTTGCTTGGGTTAACTCGAATCGTCAGAGGTGAGCCTCTTCCTTCATTGATCCAGGCGTACGCACGAACTGACTCTTGAATAAACAGAGAGGTATCTGGTGGTAAAACGGTATCAGCGGGAAGGTTCATCGACTCTTTCACCACTGGCCAATCTTCCCACCCTTCTGGGTAACTTGCATCTGAATCCGCGTAGGCCAAACCAATAGATGCGATTGAAGACACTGCACACAACAAAGCCATTTTTAGGCGTTTGGAAACTTCCATATCATTCCTTTGAATTTATACTTATTACTTTCTGTTTCTGCGCTTTACGAAATACTGCTCAAGCCTTAAGCAATCAAGGCCTAGGCGCATGTTATGAAACTAAAGTTTATAGATCAGTTGAATATAGTAATGATATCGATATTAAGTGCAAATTGAATTCTGCGTATTTAGAACTTAAATGAAACAATAACAGCACAACTTAGAGCAATGGTTCGTTTTAGCTCGTTTGCATGTACTCACCAACTATTGACCAATCCCCCAAAAAGCAGCTGTTTTTGAGTTGTAAAGTCGCATTACGCCAAGCAAATGGTATATTGAATACAAAATAGTAATAGAGAAACACCGGAGACTTGGATGTCGCAACAACCTGTTTTTAAGACTCGAACCCAATTAGTGGAAGAAGCAATCCGCAGCAAGATTTTAAAAGGCGAGTTAAAAACTGGGCAGCCATTACGTCAAGATGCGTTGGCAAAAGAGTTTAATGTCAGTCGAATTCCCGTACGTGAAGCCTTAATGCAGCTTGAGGCGCAAGGGCTAGTGAGCTTCGAAGCCCATAAAGGTGCGACGGTAACCGAGCTTTCACCAGATAAGATTGATGAGCTGTTTGAACTGCGCGCAGTGGTTGAATGCCACATCTTAGAACGTGCGATTCAAAACATGACAGATGAAGACCTGGCGCGTGCCAATGAGATTCGCGAACGCTTCGATGATGTTGTGAGCCGCGGGGACGAAGTCGAAGAGTGGAGCAATTACAACTATGAGCTTCACAAGGCGCTTTACGCGCCGGCTAACATGCCTGAAACCATGGACGTGATATATAACCTCAACACCAAGTGTGACCGCTACATTCGCATGCAGCTCCTTTTCACCGAAGGAACGGCAAAGGCAGATAAAGAGCATCAGGCGCTACTCGAAATGTGCCAAAACCGCGATATTGACGGCGCTAAGTACATGCTGAAAAAGCATATCCTTGAGGCTGGTGCTGCCATACGCGACTTACTGCTTGAGCGTAACAACCATCAATAGAGTGAGTAAAAGCCATGCATCTAGGCCCAGAGTTCTTACTGGCGGCGATTCGCCAGAAAATTAAAGACGAAGGTTTGTGTTACAGCGAATTGTCCGAGAAGACGGGGATACCGCTATCGACAATAAAACGCCAACTACACAATCCATCGCTGGGCTTAGATAAAATCTTGCTCTATACCACGCATCTTAATACTGATTTACAAGGCATATCAGATATCGCGATTCAAATTCAACGCGATAATGAACAGTTTTTATCCGACGAACAAAACGCCTTGTTTGTTGAACACCCTTACCTGCTCGACTTCATCTACCTAGTGACTTCTTGCAATAAAACCCCAGAGGAAATCGCTGAGGAGTACCAGTTGTCTGACACCAGCGTGCGTTTTTACCTTAGTATTGCAGAAGTATTGGGCTACATAGAAAATCTTGGAGATAAGATTTTTTATCGTTCTGGACGCCGCTTTATCATGGAAGAAGGCACTGCGCTTGATACCTTGTTCAAAAAACGCTTTGAACAAGTGTCTATGGCGGATGAAACCCTCTCACAAGTCTGCCACGCTCGCGTGCGATTAACCGCAGAGCAACGGCTGCAACTAGAAAAAGAAGTCGATCAGAAAATCGGTGAGATGCATGCCGCCAACAGCGCCAATGGAACGGGCGAGTTGACGAATGTCTTGCTGCGAAACATTCCTGGGCAACAGATTTTCTTCTCTGACGGCATTCCTGAAATTGATGGAAAGCTGCTTAAAGAAGTCTCTTCCCGCTTCCGTCGCCAGTAAACCCCTCTTCCTGAGAGCTTACTGTGATCAAAACCTAGTAACTGTCATATCAACTGCTCATTTTTGCTCGGTCTCAATTTATAAGACTGCCGGTCTCTCTTTTTGCCACCTTGTTACAAACATGTTAATAAATGTTGTTTGATTATTTTATACAATATACATTTCTCTTATCCCTTTGGTGAAACATCAAGCTTACTCTTGTGCCGTTTTTCGAGTAGGTCTCCCCCGCAAAGTGACGCCAAAGGGCCACTCCGATAAGGACATAACGAGGAAGCTATGAAAGCCAAAAAACTGATCGCACTAAGTACCATCGCAGCTGCGCTATTGACTAGCAACGCGATAGCTAAACCCTTTCCTGCTGGGACACAGCTCGCAGATAAACAAGAGATTGTGTTAAACAACGGAGCAGAAGTCACCTCTATTGACCCTGCAAAACAAGCGGCAGAGCCTGCATTTAATCTAGGACGAGACCTGTTTGAAGGTCTTACAATCCAAGATAAACAAGGCAAAACCATTCCAGGCATTGCTGAAAGTTGGCAGGCTAATGATAACAACACTGTCTATACCTTTAAGCTGCGTGAGTCTCAATGGTCAAATGGCGAGCCTTTGACTGCGCAAGATTTCGTTTATAGCTGGAAGCGCTTAATCGATCCAGAGACCGCTTCTCCATACGCATGGTTTGCTGCGATTCCGGGCATTAAAAACTCAAACAAGATTATGAAAGGTGAAGCATCGGCAGATACCTTAGGTGTGCGTGCCGTTGACGACTACACCTTTGAGGTAACGCTAGAAAAGCCCGTTCCTTTTTTCATCAAACTGCTTAGCCACCCTGTACTCGCACCTGTTCATCAAGCAACGGTAGAAAAGCATGGCAACGCTTGGACACAGCCCGAAAACATCGTGACCAACGGCGCGTTCACCGTTTCTAGTTGGAAAGTCAATGAGAAGATGGTGATGGCGAAAAACGCACACTACTGGGACGCAGATAATGTCGTACTAGAGAAAATTACTTGGTTACCGATTGGTGATGCTAACGTGGCACTAAACCGCTACCTTGCAGGAGAAATTGATCAAGCACTCTCGATTCCAGCGGCGCAGAAAAACAAACTCCTTAAGAAATACCCAGAACAAGTCGCTGATACCAGTGCCTCTTTAGGATCGACTTTCTACTACTTGAACACACAAAAAGGGCCAACCAAAGATTTACGCGTTCGTCAGGCTCTATCATTTGCGATTGACCGCAACATCATTACCAAGGCGATTGCTAAGAATGGCGGAATCCCTATGTTCACTTTGGTGCCACCGCAAACCGATGGCTTTAAAACTCATACGCCAACCTTCGCAACTTGGGATCAAGCTAAGCGAGATTCTCAAGCTAAAGCGCTGCTTGCAGACGCGGGGTACAGCAAGAGCAACCCACTTAAGCTGACCTTCACTGTCCCTACCTTCTCTAAAGATGTGAAGATGGCCACCGCAATGGCTGGTATGTGGAAGAGCAAACTGGGTGCACAAATCGAAATCAAACAGCTAGAGCCTAAGGTCTTTTACGCACTTAAAGATCCGGGCAACATCAGCCGTGGTGGTTGGACTGCCGACTACAATGAAGCTTCGACTTGGTTAGATATCTTCGTCTCAACCGGCGAGTACAACGACTCAAAATACAACAATCCAGAGTATGACCGCCTGATGGCTGACTCTAAGAGCTTAAGTGACCCTTCAGCTGAATATATTGCCGCAGAGAAACTTCTAATCGAGGACATGGCGATCATTCCAATGTATCGCAATGGCAACGACCAATACCTGATCAAGGAGTATGTCGGTGGATTCGAGCGCACCAATCCTGAGTCGTCATACTACCGCAAGAATGTTTACGTAAAGGCCCACTAATTGGGACGGTTTGCCCGCACCTCGTAGGTTGCGGGCTTTTTTGAACGAAAGGATGCGTCATGTTGCTGTATATTCTCCGTCGCTTGCTTATCGCAGTGCCCACATTACTGTTCATTGCCTTGGTTTCTTTTTGGCTGATGCATATTGCCCCTGGTGGGCCATTTGATATGGAAAGGCCGATGCCAGAAGTGGTACGCGCCAATATTGAAGCCAAATTTCACCTCAATGAACCTTTTATTGTTCAGTTTTTTATCTACATTGGTAACTTTGTACAGGGCGACCTTGGCCCTAGCTTCGTTTACCAAGACTTTAGTGTCACCGAACTTGTCGCGCAATCATGGCCAGTATCAGCAGTGTTGGGCGTAATTTCCTTTTGTATTTCTGTCCCTCTCGGGATGGTTCTAGGCACCATAGCCGCGCTCAATCGCAATGGAAAACTCGACTACTTACTTATGTCACTTTCAATGACAGGAGTTGTGATTCCAGCGTTCGTCTTGGCGCCTGTGCTTGTGACTATTTTCTCTATCCATTTAGGCTGGCTACCCGCAGGCGGATGGGAAGGCGGCCAAGCTTCGTTTTTGATTTTACCTGTACTTAGCTTGGCGATTGGCTCTGTAGCAAGTATCGCTAGGGTCATGCGCGGCGCAATGATTGAGACGCTCAACCAACCTTATATACGCACAGCAAAAGCAAAGGGGCTGTCCACCAGCTACATCCTGTTTCATCACGCACTTCGCCCTTCACTCATACCGATTGTCGCGATGCTCGGCCCTAGCTTTGTAGCCGTTGTCACTGGCTCAGTGATCATCGATATCTTCTTTAGTACCGGAGGTATGGGGCAACACTTCGTCTCTGGTGCTCTTAATCGAGATTACGGCTTAGTCATGGGTATAACCCTGATTGTCGCCTCTCTTACCATCTTGTTTAACTTGGTGGTCGACATTCTCTACACCGTCATCGACCCGCGTATTCGTGTTTAGGAGGTAACCAATGTTAACCAAACGTATTGACGCCCAGGAGCTAGCAGATCAAGTAAGCTCTCAAGTTGAAGCGGTGGAAGGGCGTAGCTTATGGCAAGACGCTTGGACTCGCTTTCGTAAGAACCGTGCCGCAATGACATCCATTTATGTGCTGATGTTTATTGTCTTGTGTATCACGTTCGGCCCACAGCTTGCTGCCTTCGGTCACGATGAAATTGATTGGAACGTGGTTGCTGACCCTTATGAATTAGGCAAACCTTCGCTCAGTTCAGGGCACTACTTTGGTACCGATGATTTAGGCCAAGATATTTTCGCCCGCACCATGCAGGGAGGCAGGCTCTCGATCATGGTTGGCTTTATGGGCGCACTGGTCGCGGTGGTGATTGGAACTGCTTGGGGAGCCTTATCTGGTTATCTTGGTGGCATCGTTGATAGCACTATGATGCGCATTATAGAAGTGCTCGACTCCGTCCCATTTATGTTTCTGGTCATTCTGTTCGTTACCCTATTTGGCAATAATATCTACCTGATCTTTGTTGTGATCGGCATGGTCTCTTGGCTCGGCATTGCTAGGGTCGTACGCGGCGTCACATTCAGTATCAAGAAAAGGGAGTTTATCGAAGCAGCCCATTCTATCGGCGTATCTCGATTGACCATAGTGCGCCGTCACGTGTTACCCAATGTACTGGGCATTGTGATGGTTTACTCCTCACTCATGGTACCCGGGTTCATTATGTTTGAGTCCTTCTTAAGCTTTTTGGGGCTGGGCGTTCAACCACCCGATACCAGTTGGGGCATCTTAATCGCTGAGGGTGCGAAAACAATAGATGTCGCCCTTTGGCAATTGGTGTTCCCTTCAATATTCCTTGTTGCCACCTTGTTCTGTTTTAACTTTATCGGTGATGGTCTGCGTGACGCACTCGATCCAAAAGATCGCTAAGGAGTAGTGATGAGTATTCTCTCGATTAACCAGATGAATGTGCGCTTCCAAACCCCTGATGGTTTAGTGCAAGCGGTCAGTGATTTGTCCTATAGCATAAACAAGGGCGAAACCTTGGGCATTGTCGGCGAGTCCGGCTCGGGCAAAAGCCAATCGGTTTTTGCTCTGATGGGCCTAACTGCTGACAACGGTTTGGTCAGCGGTGAAGCCAATTTCCACGGTGAAAACCTACTTTCGATGTCAAAAAGCCAACTCAATCATATTCGTGCAGAAAAGATTGGCATGATCTTTCAAGATCCGATGACCTCACTTAACCCGTTTATGAAAATTGGTAAGCAACTTGCCGAAGTTTTGATGATTCATAAAGGCATGTCACGTAAAGAAGCCGATAAAGAAGCCATTGCGATGCTTGATGCGGTAAGGATTCCATCAGCGGCCACAAGGATGGCGCAGTATCCGCATGAAATGTCCGGCGGCATGCGTCAACGAGTAATGATTGCAATGGCATTGCTGTGCAAACCTGAACTACTGATCGCGGATGAACCGACCACCGCACTGGATGTTACGGTACAAGCACAAATTTTGACTCTATTGCGTGAGCTGCAAGCAGAATTCAACACCGCCATTCTGCTTATTACCCATGATATGGGCGTGGTCGCGGAAATGTGTGATCGAGTCTTAGTCATGTATGGCGGTCGTAAAATGGAAGAGGCGGATACGGAGTCAATATTCGCCACCCCTTCTCATCCGTACACACAAGGTCTTCTCAAAGCAATTCCTTCAATCAGTGAAGATATGGATCGCCTGCCTACCATACCCGGCAATCCCCCTAGTGCACTGATTCACAACAAAGGCTGCCCTTTTAAAGAACGTTGCAACGAGTATCGGGCAGAGTGCAGTGCGCAAATGCCGCCATTTAGAGCGCTCTCTACGAGCCAAGGGTTAGCTTGCCATGTCAATGCCCCCGCTTCCATCACATCCATTGCGCGTTCAGCTTAGGAGGTAACATGAACCAACCAGAAGTTTTACTTTCAGCGCGTGATCTAAAAGTTCACTTCGCAATCAATAAACACATATTGCCAAGTAAACGCAAAGTGGTGAAAGCCGTCGATGGTATCGACTTAGAAGTGTTCCGCGGAGAAACGTTAGGCATTGTCGGTGAGTCTGGGTGCGGAAAATCAACCCTAGCGCGAGCACTGCTTCGCCTGATAGAACCGACGGGGGGCGAGCTCTCATGGAAGGGGCAAGATATGCGCGGGTTTGGTAAACAAGAGCTAGCGAACAAACGTCGTGAGTTTCAAATGGTGTTTCAAGATCCTTCTGCCTGTTTGAATCCTCGTCTGACGATCTCCGAATGTATCGCTGAACCCCTACTGACTCATGAACCCCATTTAAGCCGCCAAGAGGTAGAAAGTCGCGTTATCGCAATGATGGATAAAGTGGGCTTACTTGCGAGCCAGCGAAATCGCTATCCGCACGAGTTCTCGGGCGGTCAATGTCAACGCGTAGGCATCGCACGTGCTCTGATCCTCAAACCCGACTTAGTGGTGTGCGATGAACCTGTCAGCGCCCTTGATGTATCGATACAAGCGCAGGTGATTAATCTTCTTGATGATTTAAAACAAGAGATGGGCTTAACACTGGTCATGATCGCCCACGACCTAAGTGTAGTAAGACACATAAGCGATCGTGTCATGGTGATGTATTTAGGCAAACCGATGGAAGTTGGGCGCTACGATAAGGTTTTCGATGACGCCCAGCACCCATACACTAAGGCCTTACTATCTGCTGTTCCTATCGCTCACCCAACACTCGCTCGCAATCGTGATATTCAATTACTGCCTGGCGATCTTCCATCACCGCTCAATCCACCAAGTGGATGTGTGTTTCGTACCCGTTGCCCAAGTGCCACTGATTTATGTGGCCAACAAAAACCGACTCGAAGTGGTTTGCCAGACCACCACATTTTCTGTACTCATACTTTGCTAGGAAGCCAACCATTATGACTTTAACCACTGTTCCACAACGACTTAACGCTTTACGCGACGGCATGCAAGAACATAATTTTGATGCTTATATCGTTACCAATAATGACCCGCATGCCAGTGAATACTCCGCCGATTATTGGTTGGCAAGACAATGGATTTCCGGCTTTACAGGCTCTGCTGGCAACGTGGTGGTGACCAAAGATGGCGGCGGGCTTTGGACAGATGGACGCTACTACATTCAAGGAGCCGAGCAAATCGAAGGCTCTGGTTTATCGCTGTTTAAAGCACGCCTAGCCGAGACGCCAACAATTGCGCAATGGTTAGCTCAAACCTTGCCAAAAAACGCGACGGTAGGTGTCGATGGTCGCAGTATCAGTAAGCAGTTTTTTGATGAGCTTACTAGCGCATTCGCAGACAAATCGATTCGAGTGGTACTAGAGGACGATCTTATTTCCCCCATTTGGCATGATCGCCCATCGCGACCGACAGCGCCTGTTTTTAACCATCCAATAGAAGTTGCAGGGCTAACATGTGGCGAAAAAGTCGCTCAGATTCATCAATACCTTAATGATGAAAAAGCCGATGCGCTATTGATTTCAACGCTAGACGACGTGATGTGGACGCTTAACATTCGTGGAGGCGATACCACCTATTGCCCGATATCTGAGGGCTACTTACTTGTCGATAAGCAAAGTTGTCGTTTGTTTATTGATAATCGAAAGCTCGCTCAGCAAGTTGTCGCCGCACTTGAAGAATCTCAGGTTCATATCCATGATTACGAGCACCTTAGCACAGCGTTAAACCTTATCGAAAAAGGCGCTAGGGTCATTTATACCGCTAAAAACTGTGACAGCCTTTTAGCAAGCCAGATCAAATCTGAGCTCTGTCTAATTGACCGCCCATGCCCTGTCACGCTAATGAAAGCCCAAAAGAATTCAACCGAACTTGCAAGTATGGAAGAGACCTTGCGCCAAGATGGCGTAGCGGTCGTGAAATTCATGCAATGGCTAGATGAACAAGTACCCAGTGGCAAAGTCACCGAGTTAAATGCCGAGCAACAGTTAATGGGCTACCGCAAGCAGATTGACGGCTATTTAGGCGAAAGCTTTAGAACCATCGCGGGGTTTGCTGAGCATGGCGCTAAGATGCACTACGCGGCAGACGAAACGAGCTGCTACCAAGTCGATGAGAGCCATTTCTTCCTTGTCGATTCGGGTGGACAATATCTAGGTGGTACCACAGACATCACTCGCACCTTCCACTTTGGCAACCCTTCAGCACAAGAAAGAAAAGACTACACCTTAGTGCTAAAGGCTGTCATACGCCTAACACAAACTCGCTTTATGAAAGGCTCGACTGGAGCCAATCTCGATATCATGGCGCGCGGCGTGTTGTGGCAGCATGGTATCGACTATAAATGTGGTACGGGTCATGGTGTCGGCGTATGTTTGAATGTTCATGAAGGGCCGCAAAACTTTTCGCAAAATCCTGCCGAAGTCGCCCTTAGACCGGGTATGGTGATAACTAATGAGCCCGGAGTTTACCGCGAAGGTGTGCATGGAGTGCGGATTGAAAACATCATGAAGGTGATCGAGTTAGAAGAGAACGAATTTGGCACTTTTTATGGCTTTGAGACCATAACCCTCGCGCCAATCGCGACCAAGATGATAGATAAATCGATGCTTGATAGCAGTGAGATTGAATGGCTCAACAACTACCATCAGCAGTGTTGGTGCAAGCTCTCACCAGACCTTGAAGAGCAAGGAAAAGTTTGGTTAGAGAAAGCCACGCAGGCGATCTAACCTCATGCAGTCACTCTGCCAGATACACCATGATGTATCTGGCAGAATCAATAGATTTGGTTGAAGCGTTATTTTCGTGAACGACCGCCGCGCGAAGAACGCGCTTTATGCGCCGAGGCCGCCTTTGCTTGTGAATTCAATATTGATTCAACGGTCAGTTCCATTGGCTCTTTAGGTTTAAGGCCATGTGGGAAAGTGCGCGCGCGCGGAGGTAAATCATACTCTTCACTAGACGCTCTAGGCATACGCTTAAAACGGTACAGATAAAAGTTTTCTACTTTCTCTCGTGCCCAGTCGGTTTTCTTTAAGTATTTAACACTGCTAGCAATCGAAGGATTGGTGTGGAAGCAATTGAAGCGCATTGCAGTATCAAGAATATCCCAACCATAAAAGTCTACTAATTCTTGTAGCAAAGTCTCTAATTTCAGGCCGTGTAGAGGGTTATTTTGTTGTAGTTCAATTCTTTCTTCATCGGTCATCATATTGAGATCCTAGGTGTCTTACTAATTGCAGCGAGTTAAATAGCCAGTGTTGCCCATACCCTGATGTATAAGTGTCCAAATAGTAAGGACAACAACACTTGGTGGCGCGGATTCTAGCAGAGTTAATCTTGCTTCCCTATTCTTATTATCAACTAGACAAGCTTTCTTCTTCTCTTAACGTCAGCACTTCATATCCACTACTAGTGACCAACACTGTATGCTCTGATTGAGCAGACAGCTTTTTGTCTCGGGTTATTACCGTCCAGCCATCTTTCTTAGTCTTGGTCTTCTCGGTACCTTGGTTAACCATGGGCTCAATGGTAAACACCATGCCTTCTTTTAACAGCAAACCGGTATCGCGAATACCATAATGAAGCACTTGAGGCTCTTCATGCATTTCTCGACCAATGCCGTGACCACAGTACTCTCTTACTATGCTGTAGCCGTAAGTCTCTGCATAGCTTTGAATGGCATGGCCAATATCACCAAGACGCGCTCCTGGCTTGACTTGCTTGATCCCCTGCCACATCGCTTCATAAGTCACTTTGACTAACTTTCGCGCCAGTGGGTTTGCATCAGGCATCACATACATTTTGCTTGAGTCAGTGATAAAGCCACCTTTCTCTAGCGTAATATCCAAATTGATAATGTCGGTACTTTTTAGGATTTGGCTCGCTTTAGGCACACCATGACAAACCACTTCATTCAACGAAGTATTGAGTACGTACTGGTAATCATACTGCCCTTTGCTGGCAGGTCTCGCCTGTAGCTCATTGACAATAAAATCTTCAACTCGGTTATTAATGTCCATAGTTGAAACACCCGGCTTCACGTAGTCATCCAGCATTTGAAACACCTTAGCCAACAACTTGCCGGAGGTGCGCATCAAATCAATCTCGCTTTCTGACTTAATCGCTACATTACTGTTCATTAACAACGCCTTCTGTCGCAGAAACATTGGTCACTGACACTTCTGCCGATTTCATTAAATCTGCCACCAAGTCATTGAAAGAGAGCTGAGGATGCAGCTCAGCAAGCATACCAATCTTGATCCAGAACTCTGCCTGCGAGTTGATCGAGCGCGCCATCACAGAGCTCGCTTTTCTGAGCTCTTCATGCAACTCATCTGAAATCTTAACAATACCCATAAAATACACTTTATATATAAAACGTATATATATTGTATATGCGGTACCTAAAGGATCAAGTAAAGAATGACCAGATTAGTCATGGGTTTCTAATTACAATATTGATCAAAGAGTTAATAGAAATGCGCATATTGCCTCACTACACAAATACTGTTACGTTGTGAGGATGAAAGAATTTAACACCTCTCACATCAATCTTTTCTGGTGGCGCTCTAACTAGAGCGGCGCGGAATAGTCACATTCTTACGCTGCTGGATGGTAGCTAAGAGTGTTGTGTTTTTTTATCTCCAGTAGCGATCTATTTAACTCGGAGATAAACCATGAACAATCATCCAACCCCTTCACAGCGCGAAGTCATCCTTACTGGGGATAGAGCAACAGGCCCTTTGCATCTAGGCCATTATGTCGGCTCGCTGCAACAACGCGTTTCCCTGCAAGCACAACATGATCAAACCATCTTGGTTGCCGACATGCAGGGCCTTACCGACAATGCTCATAATCCGGCAAAAGTCTCATCAAACATTTTGAATGTGGTGGCAGACTACTTGGCCGTGGGCATAAACCCATCGCAAACAACCATCTGCTTGCAATCTCAACTGCCTGCTCTTGCCGAACTCACTATGTTCTATAGCAATTTGGTTTCTATAGCGCGCTTAGAACGCAATCCTACCGTTAAAAATGAAATCCAGAGTAAAGGTTTTGAGCGCTCTATTCCGGCTGGTTTTCTTACTTACCCTATTTCTCAGGCAGCCGATATCACCGCATTTAACGCGACACTGGTTCCGGTTGGCGATGACCAGCTACCTATGCTCGAGCAAACCAACGAAATCGTTCGAAAAATTAATAACCTAGCAGGCAAAGCCATCATCAATGAATGCCGCCCGTTACTAAGTGACGCGCCGCGTTTACCTAGTACTGACGGCAAAAACAAGATGTCTAAAAGTTTGGGCAATGCCATCAATTTAGGCGCGAATGAAAAAGAGATTCGCGCTGCGGTAAAGTCGATGTTTACCGACCCGAATCACTTGAGAGTGGAAGATCCAGGGCAAGTGGAAGGTAATATCGTCTTCACCTATCTTGATGCTTTTCATACCGACAAAGACTATGTTGAGCAGCTTAAAGCCCACTATCGAAGAGGTGGTCTTGGTGATGGTACAACGAAGAAAATCCTTGAGGAGTGCCTGCAAGAAATGCTTCGTCCAATACGAGAGAAACGTGCCGATTATCTCGCTGACAAAGCGCAGCTTATTGAGGTGCTAAAACAAGGCAGCATCAAGTCTCATCAAAGAGCACAACTCATGCTGAACAAGGTAAAAGAGGTGTTTGGATTGAACCTGTTTTGAAAGTTTTGTAGCTTGGCAAGCATACTATAAGAGCACATCCACAGATGTGCTCTTTTATTTTAAAGTAACTCGCTTATTCCCTAGTAGAATTAATTGCTCTACGGTAAATAAACCACTCTAGAGCCTCTAGAAACTGTTCAGGCTGCTCTAACATAGGAGTATGTCCTGACCGACTAATCTGTTTGAGCTCAGCCTGAGCCAATCCAAAATCAATGGATTGCCAGCACTCCAATGGCGCAATACTAAAATCATGATCGGATCCGATGATCAATAGTGGTATCGCAGGTAGTGATTGATAGAAATTTCCACTTATCTCAGTGAAAACTTGACCCCACAATTTATCTAAAACAACCGTATGTGTCGGGAAACCTTCCCACAACGGCAATTCGTTAAAGCCGAAATCGAACCAGCGCATAGCTCCCAAACGATGACACATATGAACAAATTTACGTTCTGGTTGCGCTTGAATATCATCATGCAGCTTTGCGATGTTTTCAGAAAAATAAGCCTTTCGGGTCTCATCGGCTTCAGACTCCCAACGTTCGAATTGCTTCGACTGCATCTCGGGCGACAGACTGGGAGAAATGTTGCTTAATACTAGACTACTTATACGTGCTGGATAGCGAATAGCAAAGTATGCTGCTATATATCCATGACCAGAGTGGCCAAGTATAGCAACTGTATCTAATTTTAGAGATTGGCAAACAAGCTCAATGTCATCAGCGATGATATCAAGAGAAGCATCTCTAATACCTGGCTCCCTACTGCAAGAAGCAAAGCCTCGATGATCGATGTAGATGCATTGAAAGTTGGAGTAGATAGACTCTGGCATAATGCGGTAATAATAATCTGTACTACCGATAATCAGCAGAGGTTTACCAGTACCTTGGACAACAACCTTAAGACTGAAGTCTCCAGATTCAACAATATGGGTATTCATTAGAAATTACCTTTATCAATTCGTGTTTAGCCCGTCTTTGATGAAAAAGAGTGGGCAATAATGCGTTTGAAGTCAGGTAAAAATCGTCAACGAATAAGTGTCATGGTCGTCTGTCAGTCTTTAGATAAGTTGATTGGAGATTATTAAACATACGCCTTGAAATCAATAGAGCATTACAGAGCACCATTGCTGGCATAGTATATTAATGGCATATTAAGTAGCTGATATTTGCCATCAAGCTAGGGAGAGTTAAGTGCACAAGGTATTTGTTTTTGGGACGCTAAAGGAAGGT
>WJXF01000025.1_pt1 | contig 85979 bp, 86 predicted proteins | sample 9263211 | NCBI WGS metagenome assembly WJXF01 (sample SAMN12697362, study PRJNA563984) | aquatic metagenome | isolation source: water sample from a prawn hatchery tank treated with erythromycin, plated on... | place: Australia | collected 2018-10-17
AGACCTGCAACAATGTATGCAGAACAACTTCTCGGTATTCCGTGAAGGTGACGCAATGGCAAAAGGTCTAGAAGAACTAAAAGTTATCCGTGAGCGTCTGAAGAATGCACATCTTTCTGATAAGTCGACCGAGTTCAACACGCAACGTATCGAGTGTTTAGAACTAGAGAACTTGATGGAAACGGCTTATGCGACGGCTGTTGCGGCTAACTACCGAACTGAAAGTCGCGGAGCTCACGCTCGCTTTGATTTCCCTGACCGTGATGATGAGCAGTGGCTATGCCATTCAATCTACAATCCGGATAATGAAGCTATGACAAAGCGTGGTGTAAACATGGAGCCAATCCATCGTGAAGCATTCCCGCCGAAAGCACGTACGTACTAGGGAGAGGAGGATAAAATTATGAAACTGAATTTCTCTTTGTACCGCTATAACCCGGATGTTGATCAAAAGCCATACATGAAGGACTACACGCTGGAAGTAGAAGAAGGATCAGACATGATGCTTCTAGATGCGTTGATTCTGCTAAAAGAGCAAGATCCAACGATCTCTTTCCGTCGCTCTTGTCGTGAGGGTGTGTGTGGCTCAGATGGTCTAAACATGAACGGTAAGAATGGCCTAGCTTGTATTACACCACTTTCTGCATTAAGTGGTGACAAGATAGTCATCCGTCCACTACCAGGTTTGCCTGTTGTGCGAGATCTTATCGTTGACATGACTCAGTTCTACGATAACTATGCGAAAGTTAAGCCATTCTTGATTGATGACGGCGCACTGCCACCATCACGCGAGAACCTGCAAACGCCTGATGAGCGCGCGCACTTAGATGGTTTATACGAATGTATCATGTGTGCATGTTGTACGACGTCATGCCCATCATTCTGGTGGAATCCAGATAAATTTATCGGTCCTGCAGGTCTTCTTGCAGCGTATCGCTGGCTAATTGATAGCCGTGATACAGCCACAGATGAACGTTTGTCAAATCTTGATGATGCATTTAGCGTTTTCCGTTGCCATGGCATCATGAATTGTGTAAGTGTTTGTCCTAAGGGACTAAATCCTACGAAGGCAATCGGTCATATTAAGACGATGCTTGTAAACCGTTCGATTTAATTAACAAAAAATTGCCGGCTCATTCTGAGTCGGCTCTTAATAGCTCGGCGTAAGACCGAAGCAAACGTGAAAACTACTGGTTAAGGGAAAATATGCACAACGGCGTGATGAAGGCGTGGCTCGAGTCTTCACACTTGGCTGGCGCCAATGCAACGTATGTAGAGGACCTCTACGAACTGTATCTAAGTGATCCCGATCTGGTAAGTGAGGAGTGGACACGTGTTTTTGATGGCTTGCCTAAGCCTTCAGAAGAGGTGGTTGAACAACCCCATTCACGTGTCCGTGACTACTTCCGACGACTCGCTCAAGAAACAAAGCATTACAATGTCCAAGTTAGTGATCCTGATGTCGACGCTAAACAGGTAAAAGTACTTCAATTAATCAATGCTTACCGCTTTCGTGGTCATGAAGCGGCTCAGCTTGACCCTCTAGGTTTATGGCAGCGCCCACCAGTGGCGGAGCTAGATCCTGCATTCCACAATCTTACCGAAGACGATCTAGAAGAAACTTTCAACGTGGGTTCTTTTGCTATTGGCAAAGACACTATGCAATTGAAAGACATCCACTCGTCACTGAACAAAATTTACTGTGGTTCTATCGGTGCTGAATATATGCACATGACAGACACTGAGCAAAAACGTTGGATCCAGCAGCGTTTAGAGTCAGTAGTGGGTCAGCCGTCATTCAGCAAAGAAGAAAAACAAGAATTCCTCGAAGAGCTAACAGCAGCAGAAGGTCTAGAGCGCTATCTTGGTGCGAAATTCCCAGGTGCGAAGCGTTTCTCTCTAGAAGGTGGTGATGCCCTAATCCCTATGACGAAAGAGTTGATTCGTCATGCGGGTAAGAGCGGTATGCGCGAAGTTGTGATTGGTATGGCACACCGTGGCCGTCTGAACATGCTTGTGAACGTACTTGGTAAGAAGCCACAAGATCTTTTTGATGAGTTTGCTGGTAAACATGATGATACCTGGGGTACAGGTGACGTTAAGTACCACCAAGGCTTCTCGGCGGATTTTGCGACGCCAGGCGGTGATGTTCACTTAGCGCTTGCGTTTAACCCGTCTCACCTTGAGATCGTTAACCCTGTAGTTATCGGTTCGGTGCGCGCGCGTCAAGATCGTTTAGGTGATACAGAAGGTAATACAGTTCTTCCTATCACTATCCACGGTGACTCGGCGATTGCTGGTCAGGGCGTTGTTGCTGAAACATTCAACATGTCACAAGCGCGTGGTTTCCGCGTTGGTGGTACGGTTCGTATCGTTGTAAACAACCAAGTTGGCTTTACAACATCTAACCCGACCGACACGCGTTCGACTATGTACTGTACCGATATCGCTAAGATGGTTCAGGCGCCAATTTTCCACGTCAATGCTGATGATCCAGAAGCCGTTGCTTTTGTGACTCGTATTGCACTGGACTACCGTAATGAATTTAAACGTGATGTTGTGATTGACCTGGTTTGTTACCGTCGTCATGGACACAACGAAGCGGATGAGCCAAACGCGACTCAGCCGTTGATGTACCAAAAAATCAAGAAACACCCAACTCCGCGTAAGCTTTACGCTGACGTGCTGATTGAACGTGGTGATTTTGGTATTGATACTGCGACCCAGTATGTCAATGAATACCGTGATGCATTAGATCGCGGTGAAGTCGTGGTGAAAGAATGGCGTCCGATGGCGCTGCACTCAGTAGACTGGTCTCCATATCTTGGGCACGACTGGGATACAGAATGGAACAGTCAGTTTGATACCAAGCGCCTGTTGGAGCTTGGCCAGCGACTATGTACTTACCCAGATAGCCACAAGCTGCAAAGCCGAGTGAATAAGCTTTATAACGATCGTAAAGCGATGCTAAATGGTGAAAAATCGATTGACTGGGGTATGGCTGAAACTTTGGCTTACGCAACTCTGGTTGACGATGGCAAACGCATTCGAATTTCTGGTCAGGACTCAGGTCGTGGTACTTTCTTCCACCGTCACTCGGTTCTACATAACCAAAACGATGCGAGCACTTTTGTTCCACTAGCGAACATTCATGATAAGCAAGGGCCATTTGAAGTTTTCGATTCAGTGCTATCTGAAGAGGCGGTATTGGCATTCGAGTACGGCTATGCAACAGCAGAGCCAAGCGGTTTAACTCTATGGGAAGCGCAGTTTGGTGATTTTGCCAATGGTGCCCAAGTTGTAATCGACCAGTTTATCTCATCAGGCGAGCAAAAATGGGCGCGTCTATGTGGTCTGACTATGCTTCTTCCTCATGGTTATGAAGGTCAAGGTCCAGAGCACTCATCAGCTCGCCTAGAGCGTTATCTGCAACTTTGTGCTGAGCAAAACATGCAGGTTGTAGTACCTTCTACTCCCGCTCAGGTTTACCACATGATTCGTCGTCAGGTTGTAAGACCTATGCGTCGTCCACTTGTGGTGATGTCTCCTAAATCATTGCTACGTCACCCACTATGTACTTCTACTATCGAAGAACTAGCGGAAGGCACATTCCAAGCTGCAATTGGTGAAATTGACAACCTAGAAGCTGCGAAAGTGAAACGAGTGGTCTTCTGTTCAGGTAAAGTTTACTTCGATCTGTTAGAGCAGCGCCGTAACAATGAGCAAGAAGATGTGGCAATTGTTCGTATTGAACAGCTTTACCCATTCCCTCTTGAAGACGTGAAAGCAGCTATCGAGCAATACACCAACGTTGAAGATTACGTTTGGTGTCAAGAAGAGCCTCAAAACCAAGGCGCTTGGTACTCTAGCCAACACAACTTCCGTGCTGCAATTCCAGCCGGCGCTGATCTGAAATACGCTGGTCGCCCAGCTTCAGCATCACCTGCAGTAGGCTACATGTCAGTACATTTGAAACAACAAAAAGCGCTGGTTGATGATGCGCTTAACGTGAATACAAAAACTTCGGACTAAGAACTAGAAGTGAAAGGAAGAAACAGATATGACAATTGAAATTCTGGTTCCAGATTTACCTGAATCGGTTGCTGACGCAACAGTCGCAACATGGCACAAACAACCTGGTGACGCAGTAGAGCGTGACGAGGTTCTAGTAGATATCGAAACGGATAAAGTGGTTCTTGAAGTACCTGCTCCAGAAGCGGGTGTTCTAGAAGCAATCATCGAAGAAGAAGGTGCAACAGTACTTTCAAAGCAGCTAATCGCTAAGCTTAAGCCGGGTGCAGTTGCAGGTGAGCCGACGAAAGACACCACTGAAGAGTCTGAAGCGTCTCCAGATAAGCGTCATAAAGCGTCATTGACGGAAGAAAGCAACGATGCACTTAGCCCAGCAGTTCGCCGCCTACTTGGTGAGCACGGTCTGGAAGCAAGCCAAGTGAAAGGCACTGGTGTTGGCGGTCGTATTACGCGTGAAGATATTGAAGCACACTTAGCAAACGCGAAAGAAGCGCCTAAAGCAGAAGCTACGGCAGCTGTAGAAGCACCAGCTGCTGCGCGTAGCCAGAAGCGTGTTCCAATGACTCGTCTACGTAAAACAGTCGCAAACCGTCTTCTAGAAGCGAAGAACAACACGGCGATGTTGACGACGTTTAATGAAGTGAACATGAAACCAATCATGGACCTTCGTAAGCAATACAAAGACCAGTTCGAAGAGCGTCACGGTATTCGTCTAGGCTTTATGTCTTTCTACGTGAAAGCGGTAACAGAAGCGCTGAAACGTTACCCTGAAGTCAACGCGTCTATCGACGGTGATGACATCGTTTACCACAACTACTTTGACATCAGCATGGCAGTATCGACGCCACGTGGTCTAGTGACTCCAGTACTAAAAGACTGTGACACATTAGGTTTCGCTGATGTTGAAAAAGGCATCAAAGAGCTAGCAATCAAAGGTCGTGACGGCAAGCTGACTGTTGATGAACTGATGGGTGGTAACTTCACTATCACGAACGGTGGTGTATTCGGTTCTCTAATGTCTACGCCTATCATCAACCCACCTCAATCGGCAATTCTTGGTATGCACAAGATCCAAGAGCGTCCAATGGCGGTGGATGGCAAGGTTGAAATCTTGCCGATGATGTACCTAGCGCTATCTTACGATCACCGTCTAATCGATGGTCGTGAATCAGTGGGCTTCCTAGTAACGATCAAAGAGCTACTAGAAGATCCAGCGCGTCTGCTATTAGACGTTTAATATCGCTAAAACGTCTAGCAGCTGCTGGTTGCTAGACGTTCGATAGTTTTCAAGGCTAGACTGGCTCAACTGTCTGGCCTTCACTTGAATCTTATCTACCTGCACAGTGAGATAAGATTGATTTGAGAAGACCCTACAGACGTCCGCTGACATGGCGGCGTTATGGAAATAATAATCCCTACAAGGGAAAATAAACGGAATATCAAAATGAATTTGCATGAATACCAAGCCAAACAGCTGTTTGCAGAATTCGGTTTGCCTGTACCGGAAGGTTACGCGTGTGATACACCACAAGAAGCTTTTGAAGCTGCAGGTCGTATCTCAACAGAGAAGAAAGTCGTTAAATGTCAGGTTCACGCAGGTGGACGTGGTAAAGCGGGTGGCGTTGAGCTGCACGATACTAAAGATGGCGTTAAAGAGTTTGCACAAAAGTGGCTAGGTAAAAACCTAGTGACTTACCAAACAGATGCAAATGGTCAGCCTGTAACTAAAATCCTAGTTGAAGAAGCATCTAACATTGCTAACGAGCTTTACCTAGGTGCGGTTGTAGACCGTGCAACGCGTAAAGTTGTATTCATGGCATCGACTGAAGGTGGTGTTGAAATCGAGAAAGTTGCTGAAGAGACTCCAGAGTTGATTCACAAAGCAGCGATCGATCCACTAGTCGGCCCTCAAGCTTATCAAGGCCGTGAGCTAGCATTCAAGCTAGGTCTTGAAGGTGATCAAATCAAACAGTTTGTTAAGATCTTTATGGGTCTTGGCAACATGTTCTCTCAGTACGATTTAGCTCTACTAGAGATTAACCCTCTTGTTATTACTGGCGAAGGCAACCTGCTATGTCTAGACGGTAAGATCAACATCGATTCTAACGCTATGTACCGTCAGCCTAAGCTGCGTGAAATGCACGATCCTTCACAAGAAGACGAGCGTGAAGCACATGCAGCTCAGTGGGAACTGAACTACGTAGCACTAGACGGTAACGTTGGCTGTATGGTTAACGGTGCTGGTCTAGCAATGGGTACGATGGATATCGTAAACCTACACGGTGGCAAGCCAGCTAACTTCCTAGACGTAGGTGGTGGCGCAACGAAAGAGCGTGTAGCAGAAGCATTCAAGATCATCCTATCTGATGACAATGTTAAAGCAGTACTAGTCAACATCTTCGGTGGTATCGTTCGCTGTGACATGATCGCTGAAGGTATTATCGGTGCAGTTAAAGAGGTAGGCGTAAGCGTACCAGTTGTTGTTCGTCTAGAAGGTACTAACGCAGACCTAGGTCGCGAAGTTCTTGCTAATTCTGATGTTGATATCATTGCAGCTGAGTCGCTAACTGACGCAGCTCAGAAAGTTGTTGCTGCTGCGGAGGGCAAATAATGTCTGTACTAATTAATAAAGACACGAAAGTAATCTGTCAGGGTTTCACTGGCGGTCAAGGTACTTTCCACTCTGAGCAAGCTATCGCTTACGGTACGCAGATGGTTGGTGGTGTTTCTCCAGGTAAAGGTGGTCAAACTCACTTAGGTCTACCTGTATTTAACACGGTACGCGAAGCAGTTGAAGCAACTGGCGCGACAGCAACAGTAATCTATGTTCCAGCTCCTTTCTGTAAAGATGCAATTCTAGAAGCGATTGATGCGGGCATTGAGCTGATCGTAACAATCACTGAAGGTATCCCTACAACGGATATGATCGACGTTAAAGTGAAGCTAGAAGAAACTGGCGTTCGTATGATCGGTCCTAACTGTCCAGGTCTAATCACTCCAGATGAGTGTAAGATTGGTATCATGCCTGGTCATATCCACAAGAAGGGTAAAGTTGGTATCGTTTCTCGCTCTGGTACGCTGACGTACGAAGCGGTTAAGCAGACTACAGATGAAGGCTTTGGTCAGTCTACTTGTGTTGGTATCGGTGGTGACCCAATCCCTGGTTCAAACTTCATTGATATCCTAAAACTGTTCCAAGAAGATCCAGAAACTGAAGCAATCGTAATGATTGGTGAGATTGGTGGTACAGCTGAAGAAGAAGCAGCAGCGTACATTAAAGAGAATGTGACTAAGCCAGTGGTTTCTTACATCGCTGGTGTAACAGCTCCTCCTGGTAAGCGTATGGGTCACGCTGGCGCAATCATCTCAGGTGGTAAAGGTACTGCGGAAGACAAGTTTGCTGCACTAGAAGCAGCAGGCGTTAAGACAGTTAAGTCTCTTGCAGACATCGGTAAAGGTCTACGCGAAATCACAGGTTGGTAATTTAGCCAAATGTGATAAAGAAGGCTTGGCATTCGCCAAGCCTTTTGTTTTTTTGTGCTCTCCAGCTCTCCAGCTCTCCAGCTCTCCAGCTCTCCAGCTCTCCAGCTCTCCAGCTTTTTATCCCTCTAATTTCTTTTCAATCGCAACTAATCTTGCGGTTAAATCAGCAACCTCTTGCTCCAATTGCTTTATACGATCCTGCTCGTTTGATTCCGCTTTCGCCGCGACTTCAACTTTGGGTACACGATTTGAGCTCTTCCAGCTTTTTAATGTAGTGATTAAAGCAGGCATAGGGACAGAGGTACTCAAGCGCGCTTTGACCAAGGCTACAGTGGGTTCCTTTCCTTCTGTGTGTAACTGTTCAAGGATATCTTTTAGCTCTTGGCTAACATCTTGAGTAAGCATAAAACCTCCATTTTACTGTGAACCCCAATAATACTGAGCTTAGCAATAATTGACTAATGGAAAATTAAGAAATGGTGTGTGCGAGATTTCTCACAAGTGATGTAAGACAAAGTGCGTTTGAAACATAGTAATAGTCACTAGTTTAACTTTAACTTTATGATTTGTATCGGTTTATTGTTTTGTTTCTAACTTGTTTCAATAATAGTTTGCTTTGATGGCATTGTCTTAAAGGCGAATTCGAGTAAATTAGAGGGTGTCGGAAGGATGCTGACACGGAACAGGAAATACCAAGGATTGGGAATCTTCAGGATGAAGATTGGTTGACGAGGAACGTTGATCAAGCATGGAGCGAAAGGACATTGCATGGATACGTTCGCTAACAGGATGTTAGTGGCAAGGATGACAATGGACACCTCTAGGACGAGGCTAGGACAGTATCAGGATGATACAAAGGACACCGCTCAAGGAACAAGTGATGTGGAGCTGACGAGGATTGTTAGCTATCAGGACGATTAGGACACCGCTAGGAAGGCGAAGGCAGGATTTTACTGAAGGATTCAGTAACTATTAAGGAAGATGCATGGAGCACCTTTTGTAGCCGGATTGCTGCGAGTAAGACTATAGCCCCGATACTAACGTATCGGGGCTTTTCTTAGATCTCACCTTTATAAAAAACTCTAACAACAACGTTCAAAAAACTACCTAGATCAATAAAGGTATTTAAAAGTTGGTTTAACTTTTCGGCTTTGTTTTACAAGACAATTTTGGCTGCTAACAAGGATGTGTCATGACTATAGTGACTCGCCGTGCGTTATTGGTTCCCTATAACGACTCATTACAATCTGAATTTTTGATGCTCAATTGCTGTGCCATCAATCGCGCTCAGATGAACGGTGCCCATACGGTGTCGTCTGCAAAGAAACTATTTGAAAAAGTCCTGAATGACCGAAATATCTATGCGATGGCAGTATTAGACAGTCATACTCGCGACTTTATCGGTCATGTTTTTATCTCAGACCTAGATAGCCAGCCAGAGCTCGGGTACATTTTTGATAAAGATTATTGGGGCAGAGGTATAGCGAGTGAAGTGCTGCAAGCGTTTTTCCCTAAAGCAGTCAGAGATTTAAATCTAGATAGGGTATTAGCCACAGCCAATGTAGGTCACGAACCATCGGTACGAATTCTGCAAAAGCTAGGTTTCAAGCTAAATGCACACAAGAAAGATACCTTTGGTCCGTTTGATGAGTATCTGTTTACATCCGATGTGGTGGAAGCTCAACCTTTGCTAGTCGGAAACCTTGCATAAAGATTCGGCCTTGATAGCAGTCATCGCCAAGCGAAGAAAATTCAAATTGATAAACAGAATGCCAACGCCAGACACCGTCTGGCGTTTTTAGTTTATGACCTTTTAGCGCAACGCTCAGTAGTTGTAAGTCGAGCTCTTTGCATTTACGTGCCGCGATGGTTTTAGCGAGTTCAGCTTGGCGACGTTGTTGCCAAAAAACAAGACAGACAATTGCGAGTGCGAGTATGGCAAAAAGGTCATGAATCATAGCTACGCCTTTGCTGCTTGTTGAAGGTTGACTAACGCTTTCGCTAGCTCTTCAGAAGGGCGGGAGTGAAGCAGCGGCAACAGAACCATTCGTAACTCGGGCAGCATGACAAGATCGGCAAAAAGCTGGTTGAAGAGCGCTTGATTACCCGTCTGCGCCAACCTGAGTAGAAATTGCTCAGCTATTTTGGCATCACTTAGCCAATGCCAGCTGCGCCCAGCAACACCAATTAACACCTCTTGATGGCTTAAGCGCGGTGAAGCGAGTACTTGGCTAATAATTGGCAGCGTGAGCGGCTGTGGTGCGCCAGATAACGCGCGCAGCAATGCAGACAGCAGGAATAGGTCCGGTTCGTTGCTATCAACTTGTTGTTGAGCCATTTCAACTAGGCGCTGCGCTAATTTTTGCGGTAAATTGGTATGTTCTAGGGCGCCGAGTAGGGCGTAGAGAGGTTCGTTAGGCAGGTGCTGCAACGCTTTTCTAACATTGACACCATTTTGTTCCTGCCCCAAGCGTGCACAGATATCTGTGACTCCTTGTAAGCCAACGGTATGCCACTTATCCCATTCTAAACCACCAGAGAAGTAGTGCTGGGCATGCTCGTAATACTGGCTGCATGGCAGGTCCAGTTCAGCACGAATTTGGCTATGGAAAACGGCCATCTTATCTTCACCGGGTTTGAAGGTGTACGGGTTATTAGATAGCTTTTGCTGCTGCTCTTCGCTCATTTCTTGATTTAAGCGTGTTCCCATTGCTTCAATCACATACTTGATGAAGTTACCTACATCAGCTTGCTTGAGTAAGCCTCGCTCGTCCAATTCAAACTTTAGAAACCATATCCACGGCTGTTGCTCTTGGTTCCAATAAGCAATCGCCAAGTGGGCCTTACGCTGCATTGGGTACGGGTAAGGTTGCTGGCCTTTTTCAACATCGGCAAAGACTTTATTTTCAATCTTCTTGATTCGGCGACCAAGATCAAACACTTGATACTGACAGTCACTGTTGGTCAACAATTGGGTAAGGGTATGAATGGTTTCCATCGGAGAATTGTCCTAACTTTCTTTCCTCTATAAATGGTACTCTTAGGGCAATTTTCAAGGTCAGTAATAAAGATAAATGACAAAAGAGAAACAATTAGCCGCACTGATTGACCGTTTGGAGCTTTCCATGAAGCAACTTGAACTATGGAGCTCAGCGCAACCTAGCGAACAAGCTTTGGCAAGCCAGCAGCCATTCGCGGTCGATACCTTAGAGCCACAAGCGTGGTTGCAATGGGTCTTTATTCGCAGAATGCGAGTGATACTAGAGCAAAAGCAACCATTACCAAGAGGCTTTTCGTTGTCCCCTTATTTTGAAGAGTGTTGGAAAGAGCAATCTAGCTTGCACCCTATTATTGCGCTCTTACGTCAGCTCGATGAGGAATGCCGATGATGCTAGAGATAGTGTTTCAAGATGAATATTTTGTTGCCGTAAACAAACCTGCCGGTATGTTGGTTCATCGTAGCTGGTTGGATAAACACGAAACACAATTCGTCATGCAGAACTTACGTGATCAGATCGGGCAGCATGTTTTCCCACTGCATCGACTCGATCGTCCTACATCCGGTGTGCTGATTTTTGCTCTGTCGAGCGAGGTCGCTTCTCAGGTGATGCCGATGTTTGCCAATCATGAAATGGAAAAAACGTATCACGCTATTGTCCGTGGCTGGATTGAAGAAGCGGCACGTTTAGATTATCCGCTTAAAGTAGAGCTAGATAAAATTGCTGATAAGCATGCTAGCCAAGAGAAAGAAGCGCAGGAGGCGATAACCGATTACCAACCCGTTGAGAAAGTCGAAATTCCTCATTCTACTGGTAAGTTTCCGACGACACGTTACTGTCTGATGGAGATGAAACCATTAACGGGGCGGAAACATCAGCTACGACGTCATATGGCGCACTTAAGGCATCCGATAGTGGGAGATACCACTCATGGCGATGGTAAGCATAATAAGCTGTTTCGCGAGATATATGACTCGCACCGATTGTTACTTCATGCCTCGAGCTTAAAGTTTGTTCACCCGTTTACTGGGCAAGATTTGCTGATTGAAGCGGGTGTTGACGAAACTTGGCAGAGACTCTGCGCAGAGTTTGGCTGGGATATTCCGAAGTCATAGAGAAAACAAACCGTCACTTTGAGCTAAAGTGACGGTTGAAAAGCTGAGATTACTTACAGTAAACACGCGCTTCACGAGGAGTGTAGATACCGAATGTGATTGTGCTGAATACGATATCTTTGAAAGTTTGCTGCGTTTCTACTTTCGCCACTTTATCTACTGAACCACATACCTGTGCTGCGTCGATTTGCTTGCTTTGACCGATACCGCTGACAAAGAAGTGATGAGTTTTTAGTTCTGTCGCTTCATTTGTTTCTTGTGCTGGTGATACAACAAATGTTTGTTGTGCACAGCCAGAAGCCAAAAGACTGATTGCCGCTGCGATGACAAGCTTTTTCATAACTCTTTCCTTAACTATTAGAATTGGACTCAAATAGGCAAGCGTTCCAATTAGCCTGCCGAATGCAGTGTAACAAGTTTCTTATCAAGGTGTATGTCTTGAGTTTGTATTTATTTGTCATGTGATTGATTTTTGTGATACTGATAACTGATTGAACCAGATAATAAAAAACCCTCCGAAGAGGGTTTTATCAATAGCAGTTCAAGTTCCAATCTATTTGGCGAGATAATCACGAATCGACTGTTCGATGCCTAAAGCATCAAGCCCTAATTCGTGATGGAGTTCTTCTTGCGTACCTTGGGCGATAAATTTATCAGGCAAGCCAAGGTTTAGCACTGGTTTGATGATTTTTTCCTGCATCATAAACTCGATCACGCCCGCGCCTGCGCCGCCAGCAATAGCATTCTCTTCTAGCGTAACTAGCACGTCGTGTTCGTCTGCGAGTTGCTTAATAAGTGCCTCATCAAGAGGTTTGACAAAACGCATATCTGCGACGGTTGCATTGAGCGCTTCTGCTGCTTGATGAGCATTGTTTAAGAAGGTGCCAAAGTTCAGAATAGCCACTTTTTCACCTTGGCGAACAAGGCGGCCTTTCCCTATTTCTAGCGCGGTGAAATCCTGTTTGATCTCTGCGCCTGTTCCAGTACCACGTGGATAACGAACCGCAGATGGACCAGTATGCTTATGTCCGGTATACAGCATCTGACGACACTCATTTTCATCACTCGGCGCCATGATGACCACGTTCGGGATACAGCGCATAAAGCTAAGATCGAATGCCCCTTGGTGCGTCTGACCATCTGCTCCAACAAGGCCTGCGCGGTCAATAGCGAACATGACCGGTAAGTCCATGATTGCAACATCATGAATGAGCTGATCATATCCACGCTGTAAGAAGGTAGAGTAGATAGCCACAATAGGATGGTCGCCTGCGATCGCCATACCTGTTGCTAAAGTCACAGCGTGTTGTTCGGCGATTGCGACGTCAAAATACTGGTTTGGGTATTCTTTAGAGAATCGAACCATGCCAGAGCCTTCGCGCATCGCCGGAGTGATAGCCATTAGCTTAGGATCTTGTGCGGCCATATCACATAGGAAGTCACCAAAAATCTTCGAGTAACTCGGCTTTCCACCGCTGCTCTTAGGCAGTGAACTATGGCTAGGGTCAAACTTAGGTACGCCGTGATAGCCGATCGGATCTTTTTCAGCTGGCTCGTAGCCTTTGCCCTTTTTAGTCATGATGTGTAAGAACTGTGGCCCTTTAAGCTCCCGCATATTCTTGAGCGTTTTAACTAGCTCGTTGACATCGTGGCCGTCGACTGGGCCAATGTAGTTAAAACCAAGTTCTTCAAACAGAGTTCCTGGGACTACCATGCCCTTAAGGTGTTCTTCAGTACGGCGAACCAACTCTTTAATCGGCGGAACACCCGACAGTACTTTTTTACCACCTTCACGAATAGAGGTGTATAAGCTGCCAGAGAGCACTTGAGCGAGATGGTTGTTCAGTGCACCAACGTTCTCTGAAATCGACATTTCGTTGTCGTTGAGAATTACCAGCATATCCGGATGTACATCACCAGCATGGTTCATTGCTTCAAATGCCATACCAGCTGTAATTGCGCCATCACCTATTACGCTAACCACTTTACGGTTTTGCTCTTCTTTACCCGCACTGATTGCCATACCGAGTGCAGCACTGATTGAAGTCGATGAATGACCTACCGATAAGGTGTCATATTCACTTTCTTCGCGCCACGGGAAAGGGTGCAGTCCATCCTTTTGACGGATAGTAGACATCTGGTCACGGCGACCCGTAAGAATTTTGTGTGGGTACGCTTGATGGCCGACATCCCAAACAAGTTGGTCAAACGGAGTGTTGTAGACGTAATGTAGAGCAACGGTAAGCTCTACTGTTCCTAAACCAGAGGCGAGGTGACCGCTCGACTGACTTACTGAATTCAATAAGTAGGTGCGTAGTTCATCACACAGTTTAGGTAGCACTTCCTTTGGAAGACTGCGTAGCTCTTCAGGTGTATCTGCTAAAGCCAGTGTTGGATATTTCGAAATATCAAGAGTCATATAAAAATGCGCGCTTATAGTGTTAGTTCTTGCGCTCGACGACGTATCGGGCGAACTCTTCGAGTAACTCTGTATTGTATGGGATTGCTTCCAAAGCTTGAAGAGCTTCATTTAACAGAGTGTGAGCTTTGTTAATAGCTCCTTCCAATCCAAGCAGTGCTGGATAGGTGCTTTTGTTTAATTCCTGGTCAGAACCTTGCGGTTTGCCTAAAGTTTCTGTATCGCTGATGATATCCAAAATATCGTCTTGAACTTGAAACGCGAGGCCAATTGCATCGGCGAATGTATCAAGTTGAGGCATTACCTCTAACCCTTTATCGCCAGCGGCGAGCGCGCCAAGACGAATAGCAGATTTCATTAATGCGCCTGTCTTGTTGCGGTGAATTGCTTCCAATTCTTGCAATGATACTTGTTTGTCCTCTGCCGCAAGGTCAAGAGCCTGTCCCATACACATGCCATTGGCACCTGAAGCATCGGCAAGAACTTTTACCATCTTTATACGGTTGCTTTCAGCGTTTGGGTTCAGTGAGCCCTCCGCAAGAATTGTAAACGCTAAGGTTTGCAGCGCGTCGCCAGTGAGAATTGCCGTTGCTTCGTCGAACTTAACATGGCAGGTTGCTTTGCCACGGCGCAGTTCATCATCATCCATAGCGGGAAGATCATCGTGGATAAGTGAGTACGCATGGATGCACTCGACGGCAGACGCTGGAGTGTCTAGGTCGTCAAGCTTGCAACCTAACATTTGTCCTGTGATGTAGACAAGAAACGGACGCGCACGTTTGCCCCCAAGCAATAAGCCATAACGCATTGCTTCAATAAGAGGTAGATTTTGGTGTGGCAGTGCTTGCAGCCAGTTTTCGAGCTGAGTATTGTTTCGCTGTTGAAGTGAGGTTAATGCCTCATGCATGGCAGACATCTTCTATAAATTATTGTTCAGGCTGAGCGTTAAAATCAGATAGTGGAGATTCATCATCGTTTTGCAACAAGATGCTAACGCGCTGTTCTGCATCGCTCAGTTTTGATTGTCCTGAACGAGCAAGGGCAATGCCGCGCTCGAATTTTTTCAACGCATCTTCTAGTGCTAAATCACCATTTTCGAGGTTTTCAACGATCACATCAAGCTCTTCAATGGTCGCCTCAAAGGTCATGTTTTCTGGTTTCTTGCTCGCCATAACTATTCTACCGAGATAAAGATGCACGAAAGTTACCTTAGCCGATAATGATGGTCAAATTTAACCGAGTAAATTTGTCAGAAAAATCGAGCTTGTACGGTCATATTCTGCGCAGGTACTCAATATATGGCTAAAGTCTATTAGGGTCTATTGACCTTTTGCGGTTAAATTTTGTTCGAGATAAAAGCGTTTTAATCGCGGCGAGAGGTTTGTAGCCTAGTCATTCTAAGCAAAACACCTCTCAACAAAGAGTAAAACGCTTTTAGCCGAACCCTTCGGGCAGCGTTTGTGGCTCCTTTCTGCTGCGTTATCGGCTTTATCGGGTAGGGCAACTACAATTCAAAGCCTCTGCCTTGCATAAAGAACCCACAAACTGCTGCAAAAATCAGCTCAAAAGGTCAACAGACCCTAGGCACCTGGCACTCAGCATCTATATTTATGTGAGTACAGTACCAATAAAATACTAAAGATCTTAAGATGTTGCCGATATAATTTGTTAGAAGCTTAAAGATAGCATGAGGAGTGCTCTGTGGATTTAGCAACGCTGGTAGGACTGATTGGCGGTTTTGCTTTCGTCATCATGGCAATGATACTGGGCGGAAGCATCATGATGTTCGTCGACGTAACGTCGATTCTTATCGTGGTGGGTGGTTCTACCTTCGTAGTGTTGATGAAATTCACTATGGGGCAGTTCTTTGGCGCAGCCAAAATCGCTGGTAAAGCGTTTATGTTTAAAGCTGACGAGCCAGAAGACTTGATTGCTAAAGTTGTTGAAATGGCGGATGCGGCACGTAAAGGTGGTTTTCTTGCTCTCGAAGAGATGGAAATTACCAATAGCTTCATGCAAAAGGGTATCGACTTGCTGGTGGATGGTCACGATGCCGACGTAGTTCGCGCAGCACTGCAAAAAGATATTGCCTTAACTGATGAGCGACATGATTTTGGTTCTAGCGTGTTTAGAGCCTTCGGTGATGTTGCACCTGCAATGGGTATGATCGGTACTCTCGTCGGTCTGGTTGCCATGCTATCAAACATGGATGACCCGAAAGCAATCGGCCCTGCAATGGCTGTTGCACTTCTTACCACACTCTATGGCGCAATTCTTTCCAACATGGTGTTCTTCCCGATCGCCGATAAGCTTTCCCTTCGTCGTGAGCAAGAAAAACTCAATCGTCGCCTTATTATGGATGGTGTGCTTGCGATTCAAGATGGTCAAAACCCACGCGTTATCGACAGCTATCTGAAGAATTACCTCAATGAAGGTAAGCGTGCCCTTGATGTAGATAACGAGTAAGGTCGCTGATATGGAAGAAGAAGAACCAAAATGTCCGCCACCCGGCCTCCCGCTGTGGATGGGGACTTTTGCTGACTTAATGTCGCTCTTGATGTGTTTCTTCGTACTACTGCTCTCGTTCTCTGAAATGGATGTACTGAAGTTTAAACAGATCGCGGGTTCAATGAAGTTCGCTTTTGGTGTGCAAAACCGATTGGAAGTGAAAGACATTCCAAAAGGAACCAGCATTATTGCTCAAGAATTTAGGCCGGGTCGACCTGAGCCGACGCCTATCGACGTTATCATGCAGCAAACCATAGATATTACTCAGCAGACTCTAGAATTCCATGAAGGAGAGTCAGACAGAGCCGGTGGTACGCAGCGTGATGAGGGCAAATTGACGGGCGGGCAATCGCCGGATACCTCGACGCAAAACAATCAAAACTCTGAGTCAGACAATGAACAGCAGCAATCGGCTGAGATGTCACAAGAGCTTGAAACCTTAATGGAGAGTATCAAGAAGGCCCTGGAACGAGAGATAGAACAAGGTGCGATTGAAGTAGAAAACCTCGGTCAGCAGATTGATATCCGTATTCGTGAGAAAGGCGCGTTTCCTGAAGGGTCGGCATTCTTGCAACCTAAATTCCGTCCACTGGTTCGACAGATTGCCGATCTAGTGAAGGATATACCGGGAATCATTCGAGTATCAGGGCATACTGACAATCAACGCATTGACTCTGAACTTTACCGCTCCAATTGGGATTTATCGGCACAGCGAGCGGTTTCTGTCGCTCAGGAGATGGAGAAGGTCCGCGGCTTTGATCATCAGCGTCTTCGCGTCAGAGGTATGGCAGATACTGAGCCACTTGGCCCCAACGATACTGAAGCGCAGCGTTCTCGTAACCGCCGGGTTGAGATCAGTATTATGCAAGGGGAAGCGCTGTTAAGCGACGAAGTCCCAGTCATTCAATAAAAGATAAAAAGACGAGCACAAACGCTCGTCTTTTTTATGGTCTTTGCTTCATGTATAATCTTGCGCCCTTAGAGGCAGCACATCGCTGCTAGGCTCAATAGAGCGTGAAAATAGCGAAACAGTTAACTTGTGAAGTGAATTATGAAATTTATCGTAAAGCCCCATCCAGAAATTTTTGTAAAAAGTGAGTCTGTGCGTAAGCGCTTCACAAAGATTCTTGAATGCAACATTCGTAACGTAATCAAGAGTCGTACAGAGTCTGTTGCTGTTTTCAACCGTCGTGACCACATTGAAGTAACGGCGGAAACGGATGAATTCCACAAAGAGACAATCGAAGTATTGACTCATACGCCGGGCATCCACCACGTACTTGAAGTACAACAGTCAGAATTTAAAGACTTACACGATATCTTCGAGCAAGTACTGGAACTTAACCGTCCTAACCTTGAAGGCAAAACGTTTGTTGTTCGTGCCAAGCGTCGTGGTAAGCATGACTTCACTTCTATTGAACTAGAGCGTTACGTAGGTGGTGGTCTTAACCAAGCGATCGAAAGCGCGAGCGTAAAACTGCGTAACCCAGATGTGACGGTTAAAGTGGAAGTAGTTAACGAGAAGCTTAACCAAGTTATCAAACGTTACAAAGGTCTAGGTGGTTTCCCTCTTGGTACACAAGAAGATGTTTTGAGCCTGATCTCTGGCGGTTTTGACTCTGGCGTATCAAGCTATCTGCACATCAAACGTGGTTCAAAAGTCCATTACTGCTTCTTTAACCTCGGCGGCCCTGCGCACGAAATTGGTGTCAAACAGGTTTCTCACTATCTGTGGAACAAGTACGGTTCATCAGCAAAAGTACGCTTCATCTCGGTCGATTTTGAGCCAGTAGTGGCTGAAATTCTAGAGAAAGTCGATGATGGTCAAATGGGCGTTATCCTTAAGCGTATGTTTATGCGTGCTGCGGGTATGGTAGCTGAGAAGTTCAAGATTGAAGCGCTAGTGACTGGTGAAGCATTAGGTCAGGTATCAAGCCAAACCCTAACGAACCTGCGTCATATCGACAATGTGACAGATACTTTGATTCTTCGTCCGCTTATCAACTGGGATAAAGAAGACATCATCAATCTAGCTCGTGACATCGGTACTGAAGATTTCGCTAAGACCATGCCGGAATATTGTGGCGTAATTTCTAAGAAGCCAACGGTTAAAGCGGTTAAAGCGAAACTGGACACTGAAGAAGAGAAGTTCGACTTTGATATTCTAGAGCAGGTTGTTCGTGACGCGCGTGTCATGGATATTCGTGATATTGCCAAAGAAACCGAGCAAGCTGCGCCAGAAGTTGAGCAAGTTCAAGCGGTGGAAGAGCACGCGATCGTACTCGATATCCGTAGCCCTGAAGAAGAAGACGACAATCCACTTGAGATTGATGGGGTTGAAGTGAAACACATCCCATTCTACAAGCTAGGCACTCAGTTCGGTGATTTAGACCAATCTAAATCTTACCTGCTTTACTGTGACCGTGGCGTGATGAGCCGTCTACAAGCTCTTTATCTTCAAGAGCAAGGCTTTAACAACGTTAAGGTTTACCGCCCGTAGCGAGCAATCCATATAGTACTAAAAGCGCAAATCGTTGATTCGGTTTGCGCTTTTTTGTTTGTGGTGAGTGGAATTTGGCACATAAAAAAACACCGCCATCTAGGCGGTGCTAAATATTTGACAGACAGGTCAAAATAAATACAGGAAGTATATGTTTCGTTTCCTATGGAAACAAAACTGGTAGAAACCTACCGAACTCGAAATACGAGTTTGCAAACACAACATCGCAACAAAAGGTCAATTGATTTAAAGCATAAATCAAGCCGTTCTGACTTCTTGCTGCGGGGTGAAATATAGAATTTCTCTGGTCGTCAGGCAACGGACATTTTATAATGTTTCAGATAAAAAAAACTAATCCAATTTATAGAAGGTCACTATGTCCAGAAGATTGCCTCCTTTGAACTCATTAAAAGTGTTCGAAGCCGCGGCTCGACATCTGAGTTTTACTCGCGCAGCCGAAGAGTTGTTTGTGACTCAAGCTGCCGTCAGTCATCAGATTAAGGCGCTAGAAGAATTCCTTGGCTTAAAGTTATTCAGACGCAGAAACCGCTCGTTACTGCTTACCGAAGAAGGTCAAAGTTACTTTCTTGATATAAAAGATATTTTCACATCGTTAGCAGAAGCTACTGATAAAGTACTCGAACGCAGTGAGAAAGGGGCGTTGACCATCAGTTTACCGCCAAGCTTTGCGATTCAATGGTTAGTCCCTCGATTAGCGGACTTTAACCAGCAAGAGCCTGATATTGATGTTCGAATCAAAGCGGTAGATATGGACGAAGGCTCGTTGACCGATGATGTCGACGTGGCGATTTATTATGGTCGCGGTAATTGGCCAGGCTTGCGAGCGGACAAGTTGTATCAAGAATTTTTGATCCCACTCTGTTCACCTTCATTACTTTTAGGTAACAAACCATTAGAAACTCTAAGTGACTTGAAGCAACATACCTTACTTCATGACACCTCTCGAAAAGATTGGAAACAGTTTGCTAAGCAAAATGGCATTGAAGGGGTCAACGTTAATCACGGGCCCATTTTTAGCCACTCAACTATGGTACTTCAAGCCGCTGCTCACGGTCAGGGGGTTGCACTTGGTAACAATGTTTTAGCTCAACCCGAGCTTGAAGCAGGCCGTCTGATCGCACCGTTTGATGAGGTCTTGGTGTCTAAAAATGCTTTCTATGTTGTTTGTCATGATAAACAGGCCGATATGGGGCGTATTGCTACTTTCCGTGATTGGATGTTAGCCAAAGCGCAAAGCGAGCAAGAGGAGCTCTTAGATGACTGATTACCTCATTGACGGTGACAAAGGCAATCCGTTGTTTATTTTTGCTCACGGAGCTGGTGCTGGAATGGACCACACCTTTATGGAAGCAGTGGCAAAGGGCCTTGCTCAAAAAGGTATTCAGGTGGTGCGCTTTAATTTTCCTTATATGGTTAAGCGAGCTGAGGATGGTAAGAAACGTCCGCCAGATAGAGCACCTAAATTACTGGAAGCCTACCAAGCCGTTGTTGACCAGTACTGTCCAACAGGGGCGGTTGTTATTGGTGGTAAGTCAATGGGTGGGCGTATGGCGAGTCTTCTCTCTAGTGAGGACAAGGTTGCAGGTGTTGCTTGTTTAGGCTTTCCGTTCCATCCACCGGGTAAACCCGAGAACTACAAAGGTGGTCACTTAGCAGAGATAGAAAAGCCTTGTCTCATCCTTCAAGGTGAGCGCGATACCTTTGGTAAGAAAGAAGAATTTGAACAGTTTGATCTCTCTTGTGCAATCAAGGTGGAATTTATTCCCGATGGCGACCATAGCTTCAAACCTCGTAAGAGTTCAGGGCATACCGAAGTCGGTAACATCGAACTGGCTATCGATCACTTAGCCAAGTTTATCCTAGAGGTGTCTGATGCGAAGTAGGTTCTGGTTAGCGTTGGGTGGTGTATTGTGCGGCCTTGGTGTTGCTTTGGGGGCGTTTGCTGCTCATGGTTTGAAGAAAATGCTCTCACCTTATCTGATTGAGGTTTTCTCTACGGGCGTGCAGTACCAATTCATTCATGGCATTGCTATTTTGCTTTGTGGTGTGTTACTTGGGTTAAAATTGCCGCTTAAGTCACAAAAATATTTCTCCCTTGCCGCGGTTTGCTTTATCATCGGCATCCTTTGTTTTAGCGGCAGCCTCTACGCGTTGGCATTAACAGGCATTAAATGGTTTGGTCCTATCACACCATTAGGTGGTTTAACGTTTATGCTTGGTTGGGGTTTGTTCGTATACGCAGCACTACAGGTTAAAGAGGTGAACCAGTGAAACAATTAATGCTCTACTGCCGCAGCGGCTTTGAAAAAGAGTGTGCCGGAGAGATTCAAGATCGTGCTACTCAGTTAGAAGTGTTTGGTTTCCCACGTCTTAAAAAAAACACTGGTTATGTGCTGTTTGAGTGTTACCAAGACGGTGATGCAGAAAAGCTTGTTAAAGAGCTGGATTTTAAATCGCTGATCTTTGCTCGCCAGATCTTTGCTGTCGCAGCTGAAATTCAAGAACTGCCACGTGAAGATCGTATCTCGCCGATTTTGCATGATTTAAGCTTCGTAGAGACCATGCCTCGTTGTGGTGATATTCGCGTTGAAACGCCAGATACCAACGAAGCGAAAGAGCTACTTAAGTTTTGTCGTAAGTTCACTGTGCCAATGCGCCAAGCTCTACGTGGCAAAGAGATTCTGTTCCCGAAAGACAGCCCTAAAAAGCCTGTGTTACATATTTGCTTTGTCGCTCCGACGCATTGCTTCATCGGTTATTCTTTACCTAGCAATAACTCGCAGTTCTTCATGGGTATCCCTCGTCTTAAGTTCCCAGCGGACGCACCGAGTCGTTCAACTCTGAAGCTAGAAGAAGCGTTTCACGTGTTTATTCCTCGTGAAGAGTGGGATGAACGCTTAGCCGCAGGTATGTGGGGCGTTGACTTAGGGGCGTGTCCAGGCGGTTGGACGTACCAACTAGTGAAGCGTTCGATGTTTGTCCACTCTGTCGATAACGGCATGATGGCTGATAGCCTAATGGAAACCGGGCAGGTTAAACACCACCAAGAAGATGGCTTTAAGTTTGAACCGGCACGTAAGAACGTAACTTGGCTAGTGTGTGACATGATTGAAAAGCCATCACGCGTTGCTCAGCTGATGGGCGAGTGGATTATCAGTGGTTGGGCTAAAGAAGCGATCTTTAACCTTAAGCTGCCGATGAAAGGCCGTTACGACGAAGTGTTAGAAGATATCGAGAACTTAAAACTCTTCCTGATTGAAAATGGTGTAAAGTTTAAGCTTCAAGCGAAACACTTGTACCATGACCGAGAAGAAATCACGGTTCATGTTCAGTGTTTATCGAATATCTCACCGCGCTAAATTAAAAAACGCTCCCTAGATAGGGAGCGTTTTTGTCTAGTTGGATGTTGGCCACATTTCCCACAGCTGCGCTTCCATACTCTCCTCAGTGCTGTCAGCAATAAGAGAAAAGAAGTCCAATCCAGTTTGCTGTTCAACCGCATCGATTGTCGTGACGAAGCTTGCAAGCTCACTGCTTGATACATCTCTATGTGGAACAATGAAGGCTATGGCTTCATTGAAAGCAGGATCTAAGATTACTTTGTAAAAAGCGCTCGGTATGATGACATTGTTGCCTATCGTGTTTTCGTTTCCTTGATAGATAGGTCCAGTGATCACGTAGAGCTCATTGTACTCATTCGCAAGATCACGTACGTGCTCTTCCAAAATGCGCCAACCTACCCGGTTAAAACCCGGAAGCTGAGGAGACATATTGCTCATCAAAAAGCTCTGCTTCATAGAGTCTTGGCTAAAATCCATTGTGGCAGATGGCGCTAGGTGTCCTCGATCATAGCCAGAGCCGCTGTAATCGGCTAGCGTGGAGCGAGCATAGTCGGGGAGCTCACTGTCTTCTTTGAAGCTATTACTGCGTTTATAGCTGGCGTTAACGCTTTCTGCGGTAATGTGGTAAGCCACCCAGTCGGCATTTTTAGTTTGATAGTTGTAGCCAACGGCATACCCATCCCGGCAAAGCAATTGATCAGGTTGCTCTGAAGGCAAGCCTACGTCTAAGTGCTTTCCACAGGTTTGCGCGAAAGTTGGTAGGGAAAAGACAACAGCAAGTGTTAGTAAAACAGTATTTTTCATTATTATGCTCCTTGTTATTGGAGCTATGAAAAATAGTCGATTGGCTTTGCGTTACTGTGATAGTGGTTAAATGTTAATCAATACTTGGTCCGGTATTGAGCAGTTAAATATTAAGCTTGTGAAAGTAACCGATTTCACAACAGATTCGATTAACATTGCTTTTCTAATCAGCTAGTTAATATGCTCTATGCATTATTGAGTAGCTTCATTCTCACCATTAAAACGAATATCTTGCAGGTTAAAACCGAGTTCCATATCGGTTTTGAGTGCTGCAATCGTCTTACATTTTCGCGCTGATTCAATATGCTCATCTAGTTTCTTACGATACTTAGTAGGGAGTTCTTCACTGGCGAACGCTTGTTCGATGTCGCTAAACTGGGTAAGGATTTCTTTGGCGGCCTTTGGTCCAACCCCTGGTACACCAGGTACCTGGCTTGAACTAATGCCTGTTAGCCCCCAATAATCGGCAAGCTGATTCGGCTTAACGCCAAATTCAGCTTCGATAAAAGGTTCGTCCAACCAGCGATGCTGAAAGTAATCTCGGATTTGCAGAGTCGGAGAAAGGAGCTGACAGTAACCTTTATCCGTCGACACTATCGTCACTTTTTCACCATGATTCGCGACCTTAGTTGCCAATGTGGCGACTAAGTCATCAGCTTCGTCTCCATCTGAAAGTAGCGAGTCTATCCCAAGCTTCCACCAAGCATCTTGAATTGACTCTAAGCCTTGTAACAAAGGCTCGGGCATAGGTTTTCGGTTTTGCTTGTACTCTGGCAAGATCTCCGCTCGCCAACCTCGTTCTTGAAGGTGATGATCGAACACGGCAATGATATGAGTTGGTTGTGACTCGGATAAAATACGATTCAGAGTGCGGGTTGTCGTATTGATGGTTCTTGCTATATCTGTGGGATCGGGTTGCGCGGAATGAACGCGTCGGATCAGGTTGAGAGCATCGATGATAACAAGATGAATAGACATACAAATCAAAAAAATAAGGGCTTAGAGCCCTTATTGTATAGATTGAGGTTGAGATTACCAGTCAGTACAGTAAACAGTACCTAGCCTGATGTCTTAATTTGGTAGCAAGGTTCGTAAGCGGTACCACCTGGTAACTTCATGCGGTCTTGCTCGACGAAATCTTTAAGTAGCTTATCCATTTTCTTCATCAAGCTTGCGTCTCCATCTAAGATGAATGGGCCGTGACGCTCGATTTCACGAATACCTTCTGCTTTGACATTACCGGCAACGATACCGGAGAACGCTTGACGCAGCGCTGCTGCAAGGTTCTCTGGACGCTGATTTAGGTGTAAGTCCAAGCTTGCCATATTATCGTGGGTTGGGTCGAAAGGTAGCTGGAATTCTGGCTCAATTTTTAATGACCAGTTAAAGCTATAGGCATCGCCGGTATCTTTACGGTACTGACGCACATCCGACATGCTCTGCTTCATGATCTGAGCGACTTTGGCTGGGTCGTCAACAACGATTTGGTAGTGTTTCTGCGCCTCTTCGCCAAGCGTATCACCAATAAAGCGGTCTATAGAGCGGAAGTACTCTTCGCTCTCTTTCGGGCCTGTCAGTACGATAGGTAGTGGCTGGTCGGTATTGTCAGGGTGCATCATAATACCAAGAATATAGAGCAGCTCTTCTGCTGTCCCTGCGCCCCCCGGAAAAATCACAATCCCGTGGGCCATACGTACAAAGGCTTCTAAACGCTTTTCGATGTCTGGCATGATGACCAGTTCATTGACGATAGGGTTTGGTGGCTCTGCGGCAATGATTGAAGGTTCGGTTAGGCCCAAATAACGCTGTTCATAGTAACGCTGCTTCGCGTGACCAATCGCTGCGCCTTTCATCGGGCCTTCCATCGCGCCCGGTCCACAGCCGGTACAAATGTTTAACTCGCGCAGACCAAGTTCGTTACCGACTTCTCGAGTGTATTGATATTCGGTGGGATTGATTGAGTGCCCACCCCAACATACCACTAGGTTCGGTTCGATACCCGGCGTCAGGGTGCCTGCATTGCGTAAGATGCCGAAAACAAGGTTAGTGATATGACTAGCGTTAGTCAGGTTAAGACGCTGATTATCAGCAAGGTGCATATTGACGTACACGATGTCACGCAAAACTGAGAATAGGTGTTCTTGAATCCCTTTGATGATCTCACCATCGACAAAGGCGTGCTCTGGCGCATTGGTGAGTTCGAGCTTAATGCCACGCTCACGACGCACGACGTTGACATCAAAAGATTTGTATTTGTCGAGTAGTTCTTTAGAGTTATCGGTGTGGCTGCCGGAGTTAAGAACCGCGAGGGTACAGTTGCGGTAAAGTTGGTAAAGATCACTTGCAGCGGTTTTCTTAAGGCGCTCAACTTCAAGTTGAGAAAGTAGATCCATACTACCTGCTGGACTAATGTGTGTGATCATAGTGACCTCCTTGACGAAACAGCACTCATAGAGAGTGAGATATCATTATTGTTATTGTCCATATACGTTGCCAATCCGCGAACAAATTAAGCAAACGTCTAATAAGCTTAGCAGCTTTTTACAGATAATAAACCTAACTAATTGATATCTATAGATCAATCACACTAATGAAACATCATGGTGGGTTTGTGAAGTGCCGTCTAGCGCCAAACGAGTTGGTTCTTACCGAGCGTTTTTGCTTCATTAAGGCACAAGTTGAGTCGCTCTAAGATCTCTTCGGGTGTATCCGAATCTTTGAATGCAGTACTTGCGGCGGAAAGGGTGATGGTTAAGTTTCGATCACGGAACTTAAATGGCAACTTAGATACCTGACCCTGAATCGCTTGAATCATATTGAAAGCGTTGCTGTCAGAGAGCTCTGGGAGCAACAACACGAATTCTTCACCAGAGAAGCGCGCCACGGTATCTGTATCGCGGATCTCTTTCTTAATTGTGCGAGCAATAATTTTCAGTGCCTTGTCACCTGCGGCATAACCAAAACTGTCGTTGATCGCTTTAAAGCCATCGACATCGAGTATAACGACACGAAGAGTATGTTGTGCGCGTATCCAGCGGCGGTACTCTAACTCAAGGCGATCGCCAAATGCGGCTCGGTTATATACCTTGGTCAGTGGGTCAAGCAGCATACGTTGTGCTTGATCTTCTAAGCGGCGGCGATAGTCCTGAGTCACTTCATACAGTGCTTCTAGTTGGTTTTTGCCGTAATCCATGCGCTCAATCAAGGCTTGTTCACGTTGTTCGGCGTGTTTCAAGCGCTCAGTCAATGAGTTCAGTTGAGCCAGTAAAGGGTTCACCTGTTCTTTCAGCGAATCTAAACTTTCTGCATTGGACACTTTGGACTGCGTATCGGTGACGAGTTCAGACAACTCAGTGTTCATCTCTTGGCGATGAGCAAAATAGCTTTGGGATTGCTGTGAGTTTTGCTGTGAGCTTTTCAGTGACGACGAGAGCGAAGAGTTGATTTGTTCGAGAAACTGTTCTGAAGTTTTACGCTCATAATGGGTGCCATCAATAACCAACTTAAGCGTTTGTAGCGTTAACTCTAACAAAACGTGGCTGTTTACCCCAATCAGTAACTTAGCGCGAATGTCTGTTAGCAGCTCCCCAGACTCGCCTTCAAAATCAAGTTCAGTAATCAAATGCTGCAATTCTTCGGAAAGGCGAAGCAACAGCTCACGATCGGAACTAGCCGCGATTTGGTTAACGCTGTAGTCAGGGTTGGTTGTGATGATTTTTACGGAGCGCTCATAAAGGTTAAGCAGTCTTAGGGCTTGTTCTGCTCTTGGATGCTTAAGGCCATCGGAGTAACTGAGTAAATCGCGTAGGTCGCGTTTGATCTTCGGAGGCAGCCCAGTCAAGCGCAGTAGCGTTTCACCACTATGCTTAATTTGGGAATCCAAATGTTCAGTTTGTTGTTCCATAGCCAAGCCTTGTTGTTTTAGCAAACGCTCCAATACCGCCAGTTTTGGTATTAGTGAGCTGACGTCTTGCTGCTGCTCGATAGCTTGTTTCAGTTCCATGAGTCCCGCTTGTAGTCGCGGGTTTTCACATTTATAAGCACTACTTAACGACGAGATGACACGCTGAAGTACCTTTTGTTCTCTATTAAATTTGAACGAGGTATCCCTTTGTGTCAATCGAACTTGTTCCAATTGAGATTTCAGGTTGTGCAGCTGTGACTGAAGATCTTGTTCGATTACGCCCATGAATAAACTTAAAAATAGAATCTACTTATATCTAGTGATCTGTCGATAATATCAAATAAATCACGGGCGTCACGACTTACAACGTTTGATTGATGCGCTTTTATTCATCTTTTAGCAGTTTTTTGATACCGTCCTCATTCTTGAAAGAAGAGTGAACTTTTATTAACCCCTGATTGATGGAATGCTTGCACGCCTTACGGATATTACCGGTGGCTAAACTTGCAGCAGGCGCGTTCTCAATCGCTTTCAAGTAGACCCACTGACTAGAGTGCTCTTTCATGCTCAGCGTTCTTGCCGTACTCGTTGACATTAGTAGCACATCAACTAGTTCCTTATCATTAACCGCAGTATACGCCCTTGGTAGGAAAGGGTAGTCCGCCATACCAATACGAATGATGCGGTTGAGTAAACGATCGGGTTCGAACTCAAGGATCCATTGTTGGATCTTTTCAAACAACTGTTCAGGGTCGGTATTACGTTCGCTGTTTGGTTCAATGTACAGCAGGTTGGCATCAGAAAAATGATAAATTCTTGCTGGATGTTCTACGCGCTGTTTTAAATAATCACCAAAAGCACGTTCTAACTTTAAGCCTTCTTGGTAACCATGTTGCAAATACATGTTGCGTAAAAATGGCACGTCAATCATTACAAAGCGCAGACGGTCGTTGAGTGGTTCATGAATCAACTCACCAACATGCCACTTCTCAAACTTATGACTGCTCTCCTCTAAAGAGGCAGGAAGTTTAGCATTAAGCATACGTAAGTTTTTTAACCCAGAGCGAGAATGGGTATAAAGATCTTCGTTAAGAACATCGAGCTCTTCTTTTTGCACATTGATCACGTGACCACGACGTAAAATGAAGATAAACAGCAACGCGGATAAGACAAACAAGGTGAAGGTTATCTTCTGGAATTTTCGATATTCGTTATGGGTTTCTTCTAACTCTTGTTGCTGGCCGCTTAAATGTAGAGTTTGTTCTACAAACTCTTTCTGTTGTCGGAAAGCATCTTCACTGATCAGATCTAACTCTTGCTGTTCAATCGTTGCTAGAGAGTTGTAGTGCTTAAGGTACTCTAAAGCCTTTTGATACTGGCCATTGAGTTCGTAGCCTAAATAGAGCATCTGATAAGAAGACTTTTGCATGCTGATATCTTGCAATTGCTGTGCTATCTCAAGCGCTTGGTTAGCGCTTTCCAGTACCTTTTTAGGCTCTTGTTTATGGCGAGCTAATCCGGCTTCTAGTAGTAAAGCGTAGGCCTTTAACCTTGGAATATCTGCGTATTGGAGTAGCTCTTGCGCGCGTTCAAGATATTGTTCAGCCAAAGTATAATTGACTAAGTGTAAGTAGGTTGTCGCAAGCGAGATGCGAATATCGATCACGCTTTCAATGTTGTTTTGCAGCCGTTCATGATCCATTGCGTTGAAGTAGTGAACCAGTGCGAGATTGTATTTACCTTGGTAATAGTAAATATCGCCCATGCGCTTAAGCAGCGGCGCTAATGCAGGCGAGTTCTCATAGTTATCATAAAAATCAGCCGCTTGCGAAAAGTGGTCATTGGCTTTATCTAACACGCGGCGATCATAAAATAGCTGCCCCAGAATACGGTTAACTTCAGCAAGTTGACGCGCAGAGTCGGTTTCTATAGCCGTCCAGTAACTGATCAGTAACTCTGACAAGGCACGGTTGTACTTCTTGTTGGCAAGGAGTTGTTTACCCACTGTGGTGTGGTATTCAATTACGGTATGAATCGACTTTGAGCTGTCTACATACGGCTTTACTTCTGAATAGAGTTGGTCAGCGAGCTTTAGGTTACCTTCAGAAGAGGCAATCTCTGCTTTCAGCATTGTCATACGGTACTTTAGACCGCGAGCTAACTGCTGTGGATTATCAATGTGACTGAACTCTTCTTCTATCTGCGCCATTTTATCTCTGGCAGCTTCAGCGTCACCATTGATAAGCCAAGTTAGTCTGATCTCAACTAACTTTAGATCCAGCAGTAAATAAGGCAGCTTGTAAGTTATAGCTAAAGATTTTGCTTCTTTCAGAAAACTCAATGCTTCAAGCTGATTGCCTAAGTTAAACTCCGCTCTGGCGAGAATGCGCAACGCGTCAATTGTGCCGCCCGGGGTTCGAGTTCGGCTGTCTGCTTCATCGCGAGAGATGGCAGAAGGGCTTTTTTCAGTTTTGTCGGTCAAAGTACGCTGGGTTAGATAATCTGTGGCAAGTTGCTTGGCCTGTTTCGGAACAATGTTGACCAAACTGTTTGCCTCACTCAGGACGGCTGATGAGTACAGAGTGTTTGCCCAAAGTGGCGCAGAGAACAGAACCAATAACGCGCCAAGCAAGCGCTTCCAGCGTACATTTACCATTAGAGTCGACTTCCTATTGACGAGCCATGCGTTGATTATGACTAGGTTGGTTGTTTACGTTGGAGCGGTAAGGGTTGATGTCCAAACCACCACGCCTTGTATAACGTGCGTAAACCGTCAACGATTCAGGCTGACAGAATTCCATAATGTCAGTAAAAATACGCTCAACACATTGTTCATGAAATTCATTGTGCTCGCGGAATGAGACAAGGTAGCGAAGTAGGGCTTCACGATCGATTTGCTTACCCTTGTATTGAATTTCGACACTGCCCCAATCCGGTTGGTTTGTGATTAGACAGTTTGATTTCAATAAGTGGCTGTGCAGGCTCTCTTCGACAACGTCACCGATTGCAGCTCCTTGAATAAGCGTGCGGTCAAAGTCGTAGCTAGTGATCTCAATATCTTGCTCGTCAATGCAGTCACCATCCATTGTGACCACAACGGAGTCCGTGTAATCCACGACAGAACGAACCGTTACAGAGACTGTTTCACCCGCGCAGGTTGAAAGGTCTCTAACCAGTGTTTGCTCTACTTGATCCCAAGAAGAAAAACGAGTTTGGTTGAAGCTGTTTAGATATAGCTTGAATGACTTAGATTCAATCAGATTGGCGCTAGTCGCAGGAATTGAAACTTCACCAATCGCCACTTGAGGTAAGCCTTTCTCATTGAGCCAAGAGAGTTCGTAAAGTGTCCAGATATCGCAGCCTTGAAAAGGCAGTGAGTCACCTAAGTTAAGGTCATCACGATTGAGGCTACGAGGTACAGGTTGCAACAGGCTGGCGTCATATTGGTTTGAATATTCGGTCTTTTGACCAAGCGTTAGGCCAGCAAGCTCTTTCGCATCAGAATATTTGCTCATACTTTTGTTCGTTTTCTATTAGAATGTCGAGAATTTTACGCAATCCCGCACCTAAAAGCGAATATTCATGTTGGAGAATCTAATGGCTGATCATGCCTTGCAAGCGTTACTCTCATTCAGTGAAAAATACCGTCAGGCCCATCTTGATGCACATGGCCACCTGCCACAAAGCGAAGAGTTGGTCGATCTTGTATCACCATGTGTCGAGCGCAAAACGGATGATGCAGTTGAGTGGCAGGCTTTTACAAGAGAACAAGCTGCAGATTTTACCAATGTAGAAAATGGTATTGAGCTAACACTTCATGAAGACATCAAAACCTTTTATGGCTCTCAATACAGTGCAGATATGGATGCGACTTGGCAGGGGAACGAGCTAACACTGCTGCAAGTATGGAGCGATGATGACTTTGTTCGTTTACAAGAGAACATTCTAGGCCATCTCGTGACTCAGCGCCGTTTGAAGTTAAAGCCAACTGTGTTTATCGGGGCTACGGATGCGGAATTGGATGTCGTCTCAATCTGTAACTTAACAGGGAACGTGATTTTAGAGCGACTAGGCACAGATAAGCGCGATGTCTTAGCACAAGACATCGCCGAGTTTTTGGCCAACCTAGAACCTGTGGTGTAATCATGTACGTTGTAGAACTTCAGTTTGAGTGCTTTGACAACACCACGGTTAGTGCGGTAGACAAAGCGATCAATGGTTTGATGGATGCGCTGCGTTATAACGGCCAAGTGTTGGGGCGTGAGTTTCCAATTGTGATGGGAGATGGGGAGTTCTTTGTCCGCGTGGTTTGCCCTGAACAAGATAGCCTACATCCGAGTTACCATTCAGACTTTGTAAAGGTCTGTTTAAACCGCCTGTCTGAGGCAAGTCTACTAGCGCCTAAAATGCGTCTTCTTGGCCGTGACCTTAATTCTGAAGAGGCTGCGGAAGAGGAACAACCAAGTTGGCAGGTTCTATATACCACGTATGTTCATACCTGCTCTCCACTCAGAAGTGGTGAAACACTGTTACCGATCCCGCTCTATCGTAATGGAGCGACATTGAATGGCGATCACAAAGCGGTGGTAAAATGGCAAACCGAGTGGCAAGCGTGTGACGAAATACAGATGGCTGGTGGTTGCCGAGCCGAGCATGCTGCGCTGCATGAGATTTGCGATACTGACAGCGTGTTGTTCAAACGTGGTTGGGATTTACGCGGTCGCATCGAATACATCACTAAGATACCTACATACTACTATCAGTATCGAGTCGGTGGACAAAGTCTCGCAGATGAAAAAGCACGGAAATGTCCTAAGTGCGGTGGTGAATGGTTATTAGAAGAGCCACTACACGATATCTTCTACTTTAAGTGCGATGATTGCCGAATTGTCTCCAATATTTCTTGGGATCACCTCAAGTAATACCTGAAAATAAAAAAGACGCTAACTTAAGCGTCTTTTTTTGAATCTTGCGACTCTGGAGTCGTCTCTTCGCCGTCGGTGTGTGGTTTCTTTTCAGACTGACCAAACTTCATATTGGCTGTGTATTTAAGGGCAGCAATGTTACCTATTACGACGCTCAACACAATAACAATGATAACCCATGGGTTAGTCAGTAAATCCATCACCGCACCTATTTTGAAATATTGCTAACAAACTGATTGTAGATCGTTTCGAGCTGTTCTAACACCGTCTTCTTACCCAAAATCGACGTCGCAGCAAGCTGTTGTTTGAGTGTCGACGCATCCAATTGTTTTAAGCATTGCTCTGATATGGCTTGGTGGCTGATGTGCCATGGTTCAGGTGCGACACCACCGAGATCTTGGGCGTAAGGGAAAAAGAACCCGTAATCATGGAGATTGTGGCTCAACCAATCATAAAAGGCTTTCTGATGCCCAGTGAGGTATTCCCATGGCTCGAGCTTGAGAGTTTCCCCCTGAGGTAAGCTATCTCGATCAAACACATCAAAATCTGTTCCCCAGTGGTGGCGACTGCCGCCCGGTAAGGCAGACCAGCGGAGAATCGCCATCACCTTATCGAGTTCAGATAGAGACTCCGCCTGGATGACTTGGCTCTTGCTATCCAAGATGTCCGTTTTACCTGACATCTTGTTATTCCAGATCGTCGCTTGACGTTCAAAATCGCGAAAGCCACTGGCAATAATGAGATTGAATCCAGCCAACGTTGCTGACTGTTTGAGTGCCAATAAATCTTGGTTCACAGCAGTGTGAACCAAGAATGCTTTTTGTCCAACTATTGTCTCTACAAGGTGGCTAGTCACTCGCCCTGTCAGTTGCTCTGGAGTCATCATTAAGCAAGTAAGTTTTCTAATGTCTTCTGGTACATTTCAGTCAGCTTCTCTAAATCTGACACCTTAACGCACTCGTTCACTTTGTGAATGGTGGCGTTTACTGGGCCTAGCTCTACCACTTGACCACCCATGCGGGCAATAAATCGACCGTCAGAAGTACCACCTGTCGTCAGCAGCGCAGGTTTAGTTTGGTTAACCGTATCAACCGCATTAACCACTGCATCAAGTAGTGCACCGGTATCGGTTAGGAACGGGTCGCCATTGAACGTCCATTTAAGGTCATAGTCTAAGTCATGCTTGTTTAATGTTTCAGTTACACGAGAAACAATGGCATCGTTGTTGAGCTCGGTACTGAATCGCAAGTTGAACTGAACGTTAAACTCACCAGGAATGACATTTGATGCGCCTGTCCCTGCGTGGACATTAGGGATCTGGAAACTGGTTGGCGGGAAGTAAGCATTGCCTTTGTCCCACTCAGTGGTTGCCAATTCATGGATAGCCATCAGAGATTGGTGAACCGGGTTTTTCGCCAGATGGGGGTAGGCGACATGGCCCTGAATTCCTTTGACTGTTAGATCGCCAGTAATAGACCCACGGCGACCATTCTTCACGACATCACCCACCACCTCTGTACTTGAAGGCTCACCGACAATACACATGTCGATGTTTTCTCCGCGTTCCATCAGTGCTTCTACCACACGGACTGTTCCGTTAATAAATGGGCCTTCTTCATCTGATGTGATTAAGAAACCAATTGAGCCTTTGTGATCTGGGTTATCAGCAATGAACTGTTCAACCGCGACAATCATACTTGCCAAAGAACCTTTCATATCGGCTGCACCGCGACCGTGTAAGAAACCATCCTTGATGGTTGGCTCAAAAGGAGGGGTGTCCCATAGTTCAATCTTGCCCGCTGGCACGACATCAGTGTGGCCAGCAAAAGCGAATAGGGGAGCTTGTGTGCCACGGCGAGCCCAGAAGTTGGTGGTATCTTCAAATACCATGACTTCAATTTCAAAGCCTAGTGCTTTGAGTCGATCAATCATTACCTCTTGGCAACCTGCATCTTCAGGTGTTACCGATTGGCGACTAATTAAATCTTTTGCGAGAGCCAGAGTTGGGCTATCTGTCATCCTTGAAATCCTTACGAAAAATTATGAAAAAATAGAAGCGTATTGATCCGCTTTGAAGCCTAGGTGGTATTCAGAACCCGAAACCAGAATTGGGCGTTTGATCATCGCTGGCTGCTCAACCAAAAGCGCAATTGCATTTGCTTCGTTTAGCGACTCTTTTTGCTCTTGAGTCAACTGGCGGTAGGTTGTGCCGCGCTTGTTGAGGACGTTTTCCCAGCCAAGTTGTTGGCAGAAAGTTTCTACTAAAGCTTTATCGATACCTTGTTTACGGTAATCGTGAAAGTTGTACTCCACTCCCTCTGCTTCGAGCCACTTTTTGGCTTTTTTGATCGTGTCGCAGTTAGGAATGCCATACATGGTGATTGTCATAGTGGAACCTTTGAAAGTGACTTTGGGCAATCTGCCCTTGTTGTTTTTTAGTTTGTTTTTGCATCCTAGCAGGAAGTGAGGAGTGAGACAAAAGTGTGATAGATATATTTTATTGAGCAAAAAAAATGTGTTTCAAGCAAAGGCGATCGTCGAGTTTTTGATCAAACTCAACACACTTACGAGCAAAACAGAAATAATGACTCTAGAAATTTTAAGGAGGTATCAATGGAATTGAGTCCTGTTTTTGCAAGGCGCTTGTATCTTGCACTGCTTGTTGAAAATCTAGAGCGCCCAAATGTGCCCAAATTAATTGAGCAAACAGGTTGGCCACGTCGTACTATCCAAGACGTGATTAAAGCTTTACCGGGGATTGGCATTGAATTGATGTTTGTCCAAGATGGACGACGTCATAATGATGGTTATTATCAGCTGTCTGACTGGGGACCTTTCGATAGCCAGTGGGTACTCGACAGGGAGACTGACATCGCTGCAAGCCTTGGCTTTTGAAAATAGAATTTAATGAACAAACCTAACGTGAAAACGCTAGGTTTGTTTTTATAGGTTGTTATTTTTTGCGAGGGCAGCGGTAAGCATTGCCTAACACCGTAAATGAAGTCACAAAGTCTTGCGGTTGCACTAAATAAACCGTGTTTGCTTCAAGTTCATTAGCTTGATTTTTAATTTCATTCAGTGCACCACGTACCATCACATCATTAGGGAAGAAGATATAACTGTACCAGTGACCTTCGCTTCCCGTTACTTCCCCTAGCCACTGACAATCGTCGGCATTAAATTGAGCATCTAGGCGTAGATGTACCTCACTGGCATCGGGATCCAATTTGGCGGTTGGTGTTGAGCATCCAGCGAGCAAAGCAAGAGTGGCTGCGAATACAATGTATTTAGTTTTGGCTAACATAGGCGATAAACCCTACCCAACTGATGACGAGTAATGCCCAAGGCAGAATTGAAGGTTTAGTTTTGTCGACTTGGTTTTCAATGTCTACTTGTGTTTGGTTTGTGCTCACCTCTACGTCGGCTTTCTTAGCTTTTTGCGCCTTTTTCTTCGCTTTATCCGCTTGTCGTGAGCGCTCTTTCTGCTGTTTTTTGTATTGGGCGATACCTTTCTCGATACCTTGAGCAATCAGCTTAGTTTGTTCTTTTGTTTGACCAGGCTTTTGAGTTGCTTTAGCTATCTTCATCGCTTCTTGTTGTGTTTCTTGAGAAGGAACCACTTTGTTTTTCATATTGATAGGTCTTGCTAGATCAAAGATGTATTTATCCTAACAGGATATACTTTGTCAGTGATGAACAAAAGCTTTGGAGTGCTGATGAAACGAGTTTTACTCGCCAGCTTGGTAATTGCTGTACCTGTATATATTTGGCTTCAAGGTGAACCACCTGCACCCATTGCTGAGCTTGATCCGCAGCAAACTCATCAAGAGTGGATGTTGTCTTTGCAAGATCAGCTCAAACAAGATCCAAATCAAGCTGAGCTTTGGTTTCAACTCGGACATGGCTATCTCAACAATCAAGATTTTTCCTCTGCTTTGACTTGTTTTGACTATGCAGTACGTTTAAGCCAACCGCCGTCCGCTAATCAATTATCTGCGAAAGCCACAGCTCTTTACTATGTGCATAAGCAGAGAATGACACCAGAAGTCTCTTCTCTACTTGAACAGGCATTGCGCATAGAACCCAATAACCTCACCGCCTTAACCTTGATCGCTAGTGATCATTTTATTAGTTTCCGCTACCAAGAAGCGATTGATACTTGGACGCGTATGCTGGACTCTAATCAGCCTGAATTGGATCGTGAAAGCGTGATCCGATCTTTAAACCAAGCCAAAGCTTTGAATAAGGGCTAAGCTTCGACTGAGACAATTTAGAAGGATAAATAATGGTACTAATCACTGGTGCGAGTAGTGGCCTTGGCGCGGCACTGGCTGAGCTTTACGATGCTCAGAATCATCGCGTGCATTTGACGGGTCGAAGCGAGAGTAAGCTGTTAGATGTACAACGTCGATTGTCTGAACGAGCGAGATATCAAGCTTGCGATCTCGCCAACCACGATGATGTCGAGTCTTTGTTTGAGCAATTGGATGAAGTGCCAACTAAGATCATTCATTGCGCCGGAAGTGGCTACTTTGGGCTGTTAGAAGAGCAGAATCCTGAACAGATAGATGCGCTAATTAAGAATAATCTCAGCTCAGCCATCAATGTTGTGCGTGAGTCAGTAAAACGCTACAAAGCGCAACCAGTTACGCTAGTTATGATTATGTCTACTGCGGCGCAACAACCTAAAGCTCAAGAGTCAACGTATTGCGCAGTGAAGTGGGCCGTTAAAGGGCTTATCGAATCAGTCCGCATCGAATTAAAAGGTCAGCCAATGAAAATTGTTGCCGTATATCCCGGAGGGATGGCAACGGAGTTTTGGACAACAAGCGGCAAAGAGCTGATTACTGATAGCTTCATGTCTGCAGAGGATGCTGCCTCGATGATATACAGTGCGCTTTCTGAACTTGGGAATGGTTACGTGTCGGACATTACGCTTAATCGTGTGTAGCTGATTTCTATCAACCTAAAATTCGTTTCTCCACTAAATAACAAAGCCAGCAAATGCTGGCTTTGTCTATGAGAGCGTGCCTTACTTACTGTTCGTAACTGGCTTCGCGTTTTTCAGCGGCTTTCTTCCACTCTGGAACCACAGTTTTTAAGAAGTTCTCTTTATCCGAGTTCATCTTGTCCATATCCATACCCAATGCTTTTTGAGCTGCGGCTTTAGTTGAAATATCTGGCAGTTCTACTGGCTCTGTAATGCCTTTCTTCGCGAGTAGGCGAACAATCTTAGTGCGAGCATCTGCAGCGCGGTCAACCGCAGTGCCTAATACTTCAAGCGCAACTTCTGGAGCGTGCATATGTACGCCGTGTGAAGCGATAGCGTAGTCCCAACGCCATTGAGCGTGGCGGATATCTTGAAGAATATCTTTCATTTCTTCTTCCGTGGCTCCTGCTTTCCAAGCTGCGCCTGCTTCGAAGTGAGCGGCAACAATTTGCTTCTCAGCTGTCAGCTTCATGTTGAGCACTTGAGCTTTGCGAGTAGAAACAATGTCACGTAGCTGATCTTTTGATTGCGTATGACAATTTGCACAAGTGTCTTCGAAGCGATCAAATGGGTTACCAACTTTATGATCGGTATAGACAGTGCCATCTTCTTTGGTCACTTTCGGCATATGACAATCAACACACGCCACTTTGTTTTTGCCATGAATACCATCACGCCATGTTTCGTAACCTGGGTGTTGCGCTTTTAACATCGGCGCTTTAGAAACTTTGTGAGTCCAATCTTTAAAGCCAAGTGCATCGTAGTACTCTTCCATATCATCGACGGTGGTGCCCATATCCCATGGGAATTTGACCGACTTGTTTGGACCTGTGAAGTAGTATTCTACGTGGCACTGACCACAGACAGAGGCTTGTTGGTCAAGGCGAGATTGTTGTTCAAAAGGTTTGTCTATCGCCTGAAATGCGCGTTCAACATAAGGTTTTGCCAACGCAAGTGCTGGCTCACCATTCTTGAAGGCTTCACTACGTGTATCGTGACAGTCTGCACAACCAATAGGGTTGTTAATTTGGTCACCTAAACGAGCCCATTTGCCTTTAAAGTAGCCGTCTTCACCACGTTCATCGATCACGCGACCAACGTCAGGGCTTTTACAGCTCCAACATGCCATTGGCATTGGGCCGGAAGTTTCATCTTGCGGCGCACCGGTACGCAATGTTTGGCGTACGTCATCCACCGCGTAAAAGTGGCCACGAGCCTTGTTGTAATCTTTAGCAAAGCCATACCCTGCCCACAAAATCACCATATTCGGATCTTCTGCAAGTGCGTCTTCGATATGTTCGCTTTCTGAGGTGGCTTTCCAAGAGTGGTATTGATCAGGGTGCTGTTGCTCATACGCATCGTTGCGAGGATCAATTAAGCCTTTTTCTTCGGATGCAGCAAAGCTTGTGACACTCATCAGTGAAGTGGCCACAATTGCTAATGCTGCAGCGGATTTTGGTATCCAATGCAATTTATTCACAGTGCTATCTCCGTATTCTGTTTTTTATTAGCAGCGTTGTGAACTGGCTATATTCCAAACTAAGAATTGGAGAACTGAAATATATTGTAATAAATAGAAATAAAATAAATAACTTAGTAATAGTAATTAATTGTTCAAGATCAATTTTAGCTAGTGATCCAGCTCAAACTCACTCTTATATAACCCTAAAGGGGTACTGGGTGTATTGAGGAGAGTAAAATGAAACTTATTATCATCAATGACTTAGCGCATTAACCATGAAGGGTATATGGTGATAAAGATCGAATTTTGAACAGTTTTGCCTACCCCTTTAGTGTAGGAGTTGTAATATATAATTTATTAGCGTTGTGGCTTTTCCAAAATAAGAATTGATCTCATTTGATGTGCTTTGTGCGCATTGAAGGATTTTAATTTTTAACCGTATTTTTAATTTGTTGATTGTTTTACGAATTAGTACGGAATAAGGAAAGGATAATATGGGCAATATAAAGTTGGCCATAGTCATAATGCTTAAGTCTCTTCTAGCATTTTGCCTCTATGGTTATTCTCTTCATGCCGTAGCCGACACTTCAACTGTGCAGTCTGAAGACAAATCCGCACGTCATGAAGTCACGCTTATCCGTGACAAGGATTATAAGTGTATCCAATGTCATAAGGATTCGCAGCAGACCATCCATCAAACGCACACCACTGAGAAATTTGAGCAGATCGGTAAAACGCTGAACTGTACCACCTGTCACGGAAACATCGGGCCTGATCATCGTGAAGGGGCGCCAGTCGTGACTAAGTACGCGCCAGCTCAATCGCAGATGGGAAGTGATAAGGTGCAAATGCCGCATCAGGGAATACTTGATGCGAATAGCCAGTGTACCAACTGTCATACATCAGAGCGATTACATAAAGCGAGCTGGACGCATGACGTGCATGCCAAAAATCTTACCTGTTCAAATTGCCACAATGTTCACGCTGAGAAGAAATCAAAAATTCTTAGTCTAGAACGTAAGGACAAAATCAAGATGTGCGTGGACTGTCACTCGGATATCACCCAGCTAAAAGAAGAGGAGAAGTAGTATGAGTTGCTCAAGACGAAACTTCTTAACTGGCGCAGGCGCGGTTATCTTCACTACGGGTGTGGCGGGAACCGCTGTTATCAGTAGTCGAAAAACACTCGCTAATGTTGAACAAGATGGTAACAAACTTTACGGGATGGTTCATGATGAAACCGCCTGTATCGGTTGTACCGCTTGTACGGATGCTTGTCGTGATGTGAACAAGGTTCCTGAAGGCGTATCACGTCTCGAAATTATACGCAGTGAACCACAAGGCGAATTCCCGAATGTTGATTACCGTTTTACTCGCAAATCTTGCCAGCATTGTGAAAACCCTCCTTGTGTTTATGTGTGCCCAACAGGTGCGGCGTACAAAGATGAGAAAACAGGTATTGTTGATGTCCATAAAGAGAAATGTGTCGGTTGTGGTTACTGTTTAGCCGCTTGTCCGTATCAAGTGCGTTTCTTTAACCCTGAAGATCACTCGGCTGATAAATGTAACTTCTGCCGCGATACCAACCTTGCTCAGGGCAAATTACCTGCTTGTGTTGAGTCTTGCCCAACTAAGGCACTGATATTTGGTGATCTCAACGATCCAAATAGCGAAATTAACCAAGTGTTAAACAGTGAAGTCGTTTATCGAGACAAGGCACACTTAGGCACTAAGCCTAAATTGTACAAAGTGCCTCATCAGAAAGGGGAGGTTTAATCATGACTGGTTTCGAAAGTGCATTCCACTTTGACTCTCTGGTGTGGGATTGGATTATTGCGGTTTACCTGTTCTTAGCGGGTATGTCTGCAGGGGCGGTAATGATTGCGCTTTATCTAAGGCGCAAAGTGATTGAAGGGGATCCGGCTAACAACGGTATCTTGAAGGCAATGGCATGGCTAGCGCCATTTGGTATCATCTCCGGTCTAACGATCTTGATTTTCCACCTGACCAAACCTTTGGAGTTTTGGAAGATCATGATCTACTTCAATATGAACTCCGTGATGTCGATGGGGGTTATCCTATTTCAGGTCTACATGATCGTCTTGTTTATCTGGATAGGTATTCTGTTCCGTCATCAAATTATCAATTTTTCTGAAGGTAAACTGCCTAGTAAGTTGCTCGATTTTGTCGATGGATTCTTGATTAAATCAGGTAAATACAACAATGCTATTGAACTGTTTTTAGGTTTCCTTGCGGTTGTTCTTGCTGCTTATACTGGCTTCCTACTTTCAGCATTGAAAACATACCCAATGCTGAACAATCCAGTGTTGCCGATTTTGTTCTTGTTCTCCAGCCTTTCATCTGGAGCGGCTGCTTGTTTGATGTTTGGCATTTTAGTGTTCAAAGAGTCAGCGACAAGTCCAAGTGTTTCTTGGGTGCATAGTTTCGAGCGACCTGTAGTGTTGTTTGAACTATTTGTGCTAGTGACCTTCTTCACCGGGCTTATTTTTAGTGGTGGTCAGAATGAAGTCGCTGCTTGGAACGCGATCGGTGGCGGTTTTTGGTCGAACTGGTTCTGGTTTGGGGTGGTGTTAATCGGCATGCTTTTACCATTGACTCTCAATGCGGTTGCGCCAAAAGAGACACGCCATAATGGTGGGTATATCTTCATGGTGACCACACTCAGCCTAGTCGGTGTGCTTATGCTACGGACCTTTATCCTCTACGCAGGCCAGATGACGGTAGTGTAAGTATGGTCGGAGAGCTAGGACACTTTGCATTAGTCTGGGTCGCCGTTTCAAGTTCGCTTATCTCGGCTGCTTATGCATGGAATAAATGGCAACAGCGAAGTGCCGCTCTCTCTTTATCATTGTTAGCAAGGCTTAATGGCGTTGTGGCGTCGTTGAGCCTTGTCCTTCTTGGCTACCTATTTGTTACTGATCAGTTCCAGTTTCACTATATCGCCTCCCACTCGAACACAGCTTTACCTGATTTCTTCAAAATTGCCGCGGTGTGGGGAGGTCACGAAGGGTCGATGCTATTTTGGGTTTTCACCTTAGCCATCTGGTCGGCATGTATCTCTTTTATCCAACAGACTTCTAAAAAATACCTCGATGACGTGCTGTGGGTAATGCAGTTGTTTATCGCTGCGTTTGCCTGGTTCACCCTAATCACTTCCAATCCATTCTCTTATGCTGAAGTTTGGTTAGAGCAAGGTCGAGATCTCAATCCAATGCTGCAAGATATCGGATTGATCTTCCACCCACCGCTGCTCTATTTGGGGTATATCGGTTTTTCTACCGTGTTGGCATTTGCACTCGCTGCGCTGATGCAAGAAACGTTCGTTGATGACTGGGTAAAGCTCGCGGCACCTTGGGCAATATCTGCGTGGGCATTTTTGACGCTGGGCATTTTGGTGGGTTCATGGTGGGCCTATAATGAACTAGGCTGGGGAGGCTGGTGGTTCTGGGATCCTGTTGAAAATGCGTCACTTCTGCCGTGGTTAACTGGGACCGCATTACTGCACGCTTTACTTGCGGCTAGTCGCTATCAGCAGCAGCGAGAAACCGCTCTGGTGCTGGCGTTGGTTACCTTTAGCCTGAGTATCCTAGGAACCTTTATAGTGCGCTCTGGCGTACTGACATCCGTTCACGCTTTTGCCGTTGATCCTGGCAAAGGAATTGCCCTGCTTGCCATTCTTGCCGTGACCTTGATTGCCTCATTTGCCTTGCTGTTTGAGCGAGGCGAGGCGATCAAGAGCAAACATGTTCAATCGCTCTTTGGGCGCAGCTATCTTGCCATCGCTTCGGTCGGCATGCTAGCGGTGGCAGCGTTTACTGTTTTTCTCGGGACTTTCTATCCTATGGTGTATGAACTTGTAGGGTTAGGCTCGGTATCGGTTGGCGCTCCTTATTTTAATACCTTGTTCTTACCTTTAGTTCTGCTTGCTCTCATTGGTATAGGGTTAGTTCCATTGCTCAAGTGGCATAAAGGCAGTCACTATTCCAAACAACAGATCTTCTTGTTATTTATCACCTCCATGCTCGTCGGCATGGTGATGTATTGGTTGCAAGATATGTGGTTCTCGCCAGCTGTCTCTGTGGTTTGGGGGCTAGGGGCCTGGGTGGTAATCAGTCATCTACTATTGGTAGCGAAGCAGCAAAAGCTAACCTTTATGGTACTTGCTCACATTGGTCTGGCGATAAGCAGTATTGGTGCAGTAATGAATGCAGAACACTCTTTCGAAGTGAACCATAAAATGGCAGCGGGCAGCTCTTTAGAATTTGGCGAGTGGCAAGTTGAGTACCTTGATACTCATTGGGTTATCGGCCCTAACTATACAGCAGAACAGGCGGAGTTGAGATTCTCCTCAGAACAGCGAAGCTTTACTCTGATACCAGAGCGTCGTCATTATCCTGTTCGGGTGATGAATATGAGTGAGCCTGCAATCCAACCATTTTGGCATGGTGACTACTATGTGACGCTGGGCAGTAAAGTTGATGCTGATTCTTATGCGGTCAAGATCCAATTTAAGGCGTATATCAGTTGGATTTGGGGTGGTGCGCTAGTCGCTATGCTCGGAGCTGTGTTACCTTTTCTATCTCGTCGACCAAAGGAAGTGGCTCATGGCTTTATCAAGCAAGCATAAAATTACCCTCTTTATTGTGGTTTTATTGGGCTTTATTGGCTTTCTTGTTGCAGGGCTTAACACACAGCAGTTTGGGCCTGCCTCTCAACCTGTAGTCAGGCAGTTTCCAGCACAATCGATTGAGCTGCTTGTGAAGCAGGAACAGGCGCTGAGCAGACAACTTTTTCGCCATGAATATCAGCTGGTTAATGTCTGGGCGTCATGGTGTGGAATATGTCGTAAAGAACATGCGTACCTCAATCAGCTTGCGAAACTCGGCATTCCTATCATTGGATTAAATTACCGTGATCAACGCTCTGGTGCGGTGAATTACCTTGGACAGCTTGGTAATCCCTATAGTGAAGTCATGTTCGACCCCAAAGGCGTACTCTCTCTTGATCTCGGAGTGGTGGGAACACCAGAAACTTACCTCGTCGATCAAAGTGGGGCGATTGTTTATAAACACCTCGGTGTTCTGAATCAAAAAGTATGGGACAAGCATTTTGCTGACTTCTTTGCTGGTGGGGAGAACTCATGAACTTAAGGCTAGCTGCTGTGCAGTCTCTGTTGTTATTACTTTCGATGTTAACGCCATTAAGTCTTGCGAGTGCAAATCAAGATATCTTTGCAGCGGCTACGACAGAACAAAATGTTCAAGTCGAGCTGTTTCAATTTGATTCGCCACATAAACAAAAGGTTGCGATTGAACTGGCAAAATCGTTACGTTGCCCACAGTGCCAGAATCAAAACTTAGTCGAGTCAAACTCTCCGATTGCGAAAGACTTACGCTTGATCGTGTTTAGTAAAATCAATCAAGGCCAAAGCGAACAGCAAGTGATTGATTTTATGACAGCTCGATATGGTGAATTTGTTCTCTATAAGCCTACCTTTAGCGCTAGTAATGCGCTACTTTGGTTAGCGCCTGCTTTCCTTCTGCTACTGTTTTTTATCGTTTCCCTAAAACGAGTCCGAACCAAGCATCAGCAATAACCTCGCCGTGGCTATTCGCTATTATCTATCACTCTAATATGCAATATCTGATAGCAAAATATGCCAATTGGTATAGAGTGGAGTCTAATTGAATTCAAGCAGTGACATAGCAGTGCGTTACGCGTTAGAACAATATGATAAACATGGTTTTTTAAGAGCACCGAAACTGGTTTGGCTAGGGTGGTTGTTCTTAGCCAAAGCTTGGGTCGTATTTGTGGTCGCCGGTGCTAGCCGCGAGAGTGGCAGTAAAATTCTTTCGATAGTTTACCCTGATCACAATATGCTTTATCTCGGGCTAGCGATGGGGATTCCGAGTATCCTATTAATGTGGATGGTGAGTCTGCGCAGCCCAGAGCGAGCATGGATAAATCACATAGTGGCATACGGCAGAGGGATTACGCTTGTGACTGCAGCCGCTCAACTGTCTCAAACTCTGTATCATGTTTATCTAGTCCATGGCGCATTTAGCTGGACAAATGGCGCTGTGATGTTGTTGCTATTATGGCTGATTATTTACTTTGCGAAGAGTCGTAGTGTCAGAGATAGCTTTCGGAAAGTTCCGACACAGTAAACTTCCCCAGTGATGATCGCCATCAATATACAAAATTAATAACGAAATACACTGAGCAAAAAAATCGAGTGAGGAATTAAAAATGTCATACCCTCAAAGTGCAATTCTTCCTGAAGCAGGTCCTTTCGCGCAATACACCTTGCTTAAGGTCAATCAAAACGAAACCAAAGTGTTGGAGCAGCTTCAAGCTCTACCGACTTTAGTTGAAGAACTCAATAAGCAGCAACCTGGTGCAGAGTTAACGCTGTCTATCGCGTTTACTAAGGCATTTTGGAGCAAGTTTGATGTGGCTATGCCAGCAGAGCTTATCGACTTCCCGCAGCTCGGTGAAGGCGATGTCGTTGCGCCTAGTTCTGATGTAGATGTGTTGATTCACTGCCACTCGAACCGTCACGATCTTCATTTTTACCTGTTGCGTAAGTTCCTTGCGCTAGTGTCTGAAGATGTTGCCGTCATTGATGAAACATACGGTTATCGCTATTTAGATTCTCGTGATATGACGGATTTTGTCGATGGGACAGAAAACCCGAAAGACGCTCAACGTGAAGAAGTGGCTATCATTCCACAAGGTGATTTTGTTGGTGGCAGTTATGTGATGGTGCAACGTTTCATCCACAACTTACCTTCTTGGAACCGCTTGAATGTGTCAGCGCAAGAAAAAGTGATTGGCCGTACTAAGCTAGATTCGATTGAACTTGATGATGTTCCAGCAGCCTCGCACGTAGGGCGCGTAGATATTAAAGAAGAGGGCAAAGGCCTAAAAATTGTACGCCATAGCCTGCCTTACGGTAGCGTGTCTGGTGAACATGGCCTGTTGTTCATTGCTTACTGTAATACTCTACATAACTTTAAAGCGATGCTCGAAAGCATGTATGGCGTAACGGACGGCAAGACAGACCAACTGCTTCGTTTTACTAAAGCGGTAACGGGCGCCTACTTCTTTGCTCCTTCTAGTGAAATGCTAGCGGGCTTAACGCTTAAGTAAAACGATACAACTATCGATACTTCAAAGATTTAAAACCGAACCTTAGAGTTCGGTTTTTTACATTTTTTCATTAAAGAAACTTTGTTTTTGCCGATAAAGTGAGTAACCCGAAGAAGGATTACAGCACTTTATGACCATTACTGTTAATACCAATGTATCAGCAATGACTGCGCAGCGTCACTTGACCAATGCGACAGATATGCTGAATCAATCGCTGGAGAGACTCTCTTCAGGGTATCGTATTAACAGCGCCAAAGATGATGCTGCCGGGCTGCAGATTTCCAATCGCCTTGAATCCCAGATGCGTGGTTTAGATGTCGCTATGCGCAATGCCAATGACGGCATCTCCATTATGCAGACGGCAGAAGGGGCGATGAATGAAACCACCAACTTACTGCAACGGATGCGAGATCTTTCGCTTCAATCTGCCAATGGTTCAAACAGCCATGCGGAACGAGTTGCATTACAAGAGGAAATGGCGGCTTTAAACGATGAATTGAATAGAATTGCTGAAACCACCTCTTTTGGTGGTCGAAAATTGCTCAATGGTTCGTTTGCCTCTTCTTCTTTTCAGATTGGTGCAAGCTCTGGTGAAGCGGTGCAAGTTTCGCTAAAAAACATGCGCTCCGACAGTTTAGACATGGGTGGTTTTAGCTATATTGCAGCTGGTCAAGCTGACAGTAATTGGCAAGTTGCGCAGGGTAACAATCAGTTAGTGATGCAATACACCAATGCTATAGGTCAGCAAGAAACGATCAATATCGAAGCGAAAGCTGGTGATGATATTGAAGAGCTTGCGACCTATATCAATGGTCAAACAGATGAGGTATCAGCCTCTGTTAATGAAGACGGCCAGTTACAAATCTTTATGGCTGGTGATAAAACCTCAGGAACGATTTCATTTTCTGGCGGTTTAGCAAATCAACTTAATATGAACCTCAGTGGCTATGAAGCGGTTGATAATATAGATATTTCTCAGGTCGGTGGTGCTCAAAGAGCGGTTTCTATCATTGATACGGCACTGAAGTATGTCGATAGCCATAGGGCCGAGTTAGGTGCGATGCAGAATCGTTTTAATCATGCGATTAATAATCTCTCTAATGTTAATGAGAATTTGTCGGCATCGAACAGTCGTATTAAAGATACTGACTATGCCAAAGAAACCACACAGATGGTTAAACAGCAGATCTTGCAGCAAGTGAGCACCTCTATTTTGGCGCAGGCAAAGCAACAGCCTAATCTTGCTTTAACTTTGTTGGGATGATTCTCAAAAAAGAGAATGTTATCGACAGTCGATTCTAAAGCTTTAGCGAAAAAATAACTTTATTGGCAGTTTTTTCCTATTAGTCACGTTTTCCCTTCGAAATGAACTTTTTTCAAAAAAAACTCAAAAAAATACTCAAGGTTTTCTGATTCACGCCGTTAATAAAAGTAACTTTAAGAGAAAACGACTTTGGTTTTCCGAGACGTCGGAAACCGGTTACATCGGAAAATCAAATGGAGAAATCACCATGGCAGTAAATGTAAACACTAACGTATCAGCAATGACAGCTCAGCGTTACCTAAATAGCGCGACTAATGCTCAACAAACTTCAATGGAGCGTTTGTCATCTGGTTTTAAGATCAACAGTGCAAAAGACGACGCAGCGGGTCTTCAAATCTCGAACCGCTTAAACGTACAAAGCCGTGGTCTTGATGTTGCTGTACGTAACGCGAACGATGGTATCTCTATCGCGCAAACTGCTGAAGGTGCGATGAACGAAACCACTAACATTCTACAGCGTATGCGTGACCTATCGCTACAGTCTGCAAACGGCTCAAACTCTAAATCTGAGCGTGTTGCGATTCAAGAAGAAGTAACAGCGTTAAACGATGAACTAAACCGTATTGCGGAAACGACTTCGTTTGGTGGTAACAAACTACTAAACGGAACTTACGCGACAAAATCATTCCAAATTGGTGCGGACAACGGTGAAGCAGTAATGCTAACTCTGAACGATATGCGTTCTGACAACGTTGGTATGGGTGGTACTGCTTACCAAGCTGCAAACTCTAAAGATAAAGATTGGACTGTTCAAGCAGGTGCTAACGACCTAACGATCACTCTTACTGATAACGCGGGGCAGCCGCAAACAATCAACATCAATGCTAAAGAAGGCGATGATATTGAGGAGCTTGCAACTTACATCAACGGTCAAACTGACCAAGTGACAGCTTCTGTTGACGAAGAAGGTCGTCTACAAGTGTTCGCTGGAACAGATAAAGTTCAAGGTGCAGTATCGTTTGGTGGTGGTCTAGCTGGCGAGTTGAGCATGGGTGCTGGCACAGCGGTAACTGTTGATACGATTGACGTAACGAGTGTGGGTGGCGCACAAGAATCTGTCGCTATCGTTGACGCGGCACTGAAATATGTTGATAGCCACCGTGCAGAGCTAGGTGCTTTCCAAAATCGCTTCTCACATGCTATCAGCAACTTAGATAACATTAACGAAAATGTGAATGCATCTAACAGCCGAATCAAAGACACTGACTTTGCGAAAGAAACGACAGCACTAACTAAGTCGCAAATTCTTTCTCAAGCATCTAGTTCAGTACTTGCTCAAGCGAAGCAAGCGCCAAACTCAGCATTGAGCCTACTGGGATAAACCCAATCTTAATCACAAAAATCCAGCTCCGGCTGGATTTTTTTGTTTATGTTAACTTTTTGATCTCTAAAGCAATTCTTACGGAATACGGAAAAAACTAAAAAAGTTCGCTAATTTTTTTCTAAAGGTATTTTTTAGCTCGCCGTTAAAGGATTGAGAGAAATGAGATGTGTTGAAGCGAGGTGAGAGACGCTGATACACATCGCCCTAATGCCTAAGGAGATCAAATATGGCAATTAACGTAAACACGAACGTGTCTGCGATGACTGCTCAGCGCTACCTTAATGGTGCGACTGATGGTATGCAGAAATCGATGGAGCGTCTATCTTCGGGTTACAAAATCAACAGTGCCCGTGATGATGCTGCTGGCCTTCAAATCTCAAACCGCTTGAATGCGCAAAGCCGTGGCTTAGACATGGCTGTAAAAAATGCGAATGATGGTATTTCGATTGCTCAAACCGCTGAAGGTGCGATGAACGAAACCACCAACATCTTGCAGCGTATGCGCGATCTATCATTGCAATCCTCTAACGGCTCGAACTCACGTTCGGAACGTATTGCGATTCAAGAAGAAGTTACCGCACTGAATGACGAGCTTAACCGTATTGCAGAAACCACTTCATTTGGTGGTAACAAATTGCTTAACGGCACGTTCGGTACTCAGTCATTCCAAATTGGAGCGAGCTCAGGGGAGGCTGTTCAGCTTTCTATGGGTAGCATGCGTTCTGATACTGTAGGAATGGGTGGTAAAGCGTATATTGCCCAAGCAGGAAAAGCGTCAGATTGGACTGTTTCCGCAGGTACAACTGACCTCACACTAGACTATACTGATGTACATGGAGAGGCAAAAACGCTCACCATAAATGCAAAAGCTGGTGACGATATCGAGCAGCTTGCAACGTACATTAATGGTCAGAGTGAAGATGTGAAGGCTTCAGTGGGTGAGGAAGGTAAACTTCAACTTTTCGCAGCTTCCAATAAAGTCGCGACAGATGTCACGATTGGTGGAGGACTTGGTGGTGAAATTGGCTTTGGTGCAGGACAAGATCGTACTGTCGCCGACGTCGATGTTTCAACAGTCGCCGGTTCTCAGCTAGCGGTATCTGTTATTGACGGCGCATTGAAAACGGTAGACAGTCAGCGTGCTGAACTGGGTGCTTTCCAAAACCGTTTTGGCCATGCTATCAGTAACCTAGATAACATTAACGAGAACGTTAATGCGTCTAGAAGCCGGATCGTTGATACTGACTATGCGAAAGAAACTACGCAAATGACTAAGTCGCAGATTCTTCAGCAAGCAAGTACATCTGTTCTAGCGCAAGCCAAGCAGTCTCCGTCGGCAGCTCTTAGCTTATTAGGTTAATCGATAGGTTCGATAGGAGCTTATTGGTGCAACAGAATGTTGTAACCTGCTAAGGTGGAAGGGAGATCGTTATGGAAATACCATCCTACACATCGAACATCCAGCCTTATGGCTCAGATAGTGGCACTAAACTTGCTTCAAAACACGATGTACAGCAAGTTTCCTCTGAAAAGGAACAGGTCTCTACTAGGGAGATGAGCGAAAAAGCGACTCAGTCTGTTGAAAAAGCGATAGAAGCCTCGAAAGAGCGTGAAAAGCTAAATAGGGCAGAGCGTGAAAGGATTGTTCAACAGATGAATGATTTCATCTCGTCGATCAATAAAGGCTTATCATTTCGTGTAGACGAAGAATCTGGTCGAGATGTTGTAACGATATATGAAGCGGATACTGGTGATATTATTCGTCAGATACCCGATGAGGAAATGCTAGTTATCTTACGTCGCCTAAGGGAGCAAACCGCCCGATATTCATCGGGGATTGTGAACCAGACGGTGTAATCGTACTTGAGGTGAGTAAATGAGTTTTGGCCCTATAGGCATGAATTCTGGCATGGATATCAATTCCATGGTCAGCAAAATTGTAGATTCGGAGCGCGTACCTAAGCAGCAACGAATCGACAATGAGCGGACCCAAATTGATTCTAGTATCAGTGCCTATGGTCGACTCAGAGAGTCGCTGGATACGATGAAAAACTTGATGGCGAGCTTTCGTCAGGAGAAAGCTTTCGCCGCAAGAACAGTCGAATCAACGGATGAAGCTGTAGTATCCGCGACAGCAACCACTGAAGCTATCGCTGGTCGATATGCTATCGATGTGTTGCAGCTTGCCCAAAGCCACAAAATTGCGTCAGATGTATTGCCGGAGGACGCAAAGTTTGGTCCGGGTAAGCTGCAGATTTCAATGGGGGACAAAAAGTTCTCGATTGATGTGCAAGAAAACTCAAAATTAGTTGATATCGTACGCGGTATTAACGGAAGTAAATCTAACCCAGGGGTTCGTGCTGCGGTCATTAATGACACACAAGGCCCTCGTCTTATCGTCGCATCCAACGTTTCTGGGCAAGATAATGACATTTCAATGCGCGCTGAAGCGAAAGCTGGCGACCCGCTTAAACTTCTCGAATACAAAACGCTTGAGCAACGAGTTAAAGATCTAGAACGCGCTCGTGCTGCCGCTCAAGATTTGCTTGCCCCTTTGACTCCAGAGGAGCAAAAAATTGCCGATAAAATTGCTCAAAATAACATCGATGCGGCAAAAGCTGTCGATGATGAGATCGCGGCGACTTCAAAGCAAGCGGCAATTCAAGCTGATCCTAATGCTGCGAAAGACGCAACGGCTGACAATGAGTTGTCAAAAAGTGCAACTGCGGCCGCTGCACAGGCGGGAATAGAAGCAAACAAGTACATCAAGCCCGAAGAGCGCATTCCCGGATGGACAGAAACGGCGTCGGGGACCTTGCTCAGTTCTTACTGGGAACCTGAGCCTCAGCTCGATGATAAAGCGCGTGAAAAAGCGCCAGATGTGCCAGGTTGGTCTAACAGTGCTTCTGGAACTTTAACGGATTCTTATGTTACGCCAAAAGAAGCGCAAGCTAAGCTGGACGCAGAGCAAGCGAGAATTGAGCAGAAAGTCGCGGATGAAAAAGCGCTGCTTGCTCAACGCGTGGCGGCAGGAGAGCTGACACCTGAACAAGCCAAAGAGATGGAGCGGGCTAAGCTTCCAAAAGAAGAACGTGAGTACCTTGAGCGCATCGACCAAGCTCAAGCTGATTTAGCAGCGGCGCAGCAATCATTTGATACTTACCGAGGGATGACAGAAGTACAGTCAGCGCAAGATGCTAAAGTTCTACTCGATGGTGTTGCTCAGCTTTCAAGTAATAATAATATTATTGAAGATGCCATTGACGGCGTTGACTTAACTCTAAAAGGGCGTACACCAGTAGGTAAGCCCGCTTCAGAGATTGATATTGAGTATGACCGTCAAGGTGTGCGTAACGACATTGAGCAGTTTGTCGCAGCTTACAACCAGTTCTATCAAACTTCTCAGGAGCTTGGTGGTGTAGACCCAAGAACTGGTGCCGCAGGCCCACTGGCCGGTGATAGTATTGTTCGAAGTGCGGATTCTCGTCTTAAGTCGGTATTTTCTTCTCGGGTAGAGCCTGCGCCAGAGGATCTAAAAACATTGACGGAGTTTGGTATTACCACTACCCGTCAAGGCACATTAGAGATCAACTATGACATGCTTGATCGCCAGTTGAACAATAACTTCAACAAGCTTGAGGACTTTTTTGGCGGGAACCAAGGTTTTGCTAAAAAAGTGGAAGACGCAATTCAAGGTTTGACTGGTGTAACGGGCTCGATACGCAATCGAGAAAAAAGCATGACTGAGCGGACTTATCGCTTACAGGATGATCAAGCGGCATTGGATCGCCGTATGGATAATCTAGAGAAACGTACACACGCCAAATTTACGGCAATGCAAGATGCGACAAGTAAAATGCACTCTCAGTTAGCAGGTATGATGAATGCGCTTGGATAGTCAATTTCTCGGCCAACTAGCTGATTTATGTGAATTAGATCAAAAAATTTCTGAAACCCTTGCATCGGAGGAAATAAATGCTGAAGAAATTGTTCAGCTGGTCGATATAAGGGAACAGTTATTGCAAAGTTTGTTAGATGTAATAGAAACACATCCAGAACTTGTACAACTACAGCAGTGGCATGATGCGGTCAAAAGAACCCAAACTGTTGTAGAATTAATGCAAAAGAAAACTTCTGAACTCGGACAGGCGTTGCAAAAGTTTCGTCATGGCAAACGTTCAGTTCAGCAGTATCAAAAGTTTTTATAGAAGAAAGAGGGTTGTTATGCGTGGTTCACTACAGGCTTACAAGAAGGTATCGGTTGATAGCCAGCTCAGTGCGGCCTCCCCGCATAAAATTGTTCAAATGCTGATGGCTGGCGCTATTGAACGTTTGATTCAAGGTAAGGCGGCAATGCAGGCGGGAAACATTCCTGCCAAGGGCGAGCGTTTGGGTAAGGCTCTAGATATCATAATCAGCTTGCGTAGCTGCTTGTCTATGGATGACGGTGGCGACATCGCTCAAAACCTAGATCAGTTGTACGAATTTATGATTACTCAGATTACAGAAGCTAATCATCAGAATAATCCACAACCCATTGATGATGTGATTGAGATTATCCGTGAAATTAAGTCTGCGTGGGATCAGATCCCGACTGAATATCACAATCTAACAGCATCAGATGTTGGTTTATAAACTGAACTAAGTTTTTAGGAAATTTCAGACATAAATAAGTATGCATTGAAATATTATGCTTATTGAGCTTTTGGGCTAACATCACATCAAGTAATTGCTTGGTTGCCTTATTTTTTTTATCAAATAGAATAGAAGCCACTAACTAGCCTAGTGGCTTTTTTTTGTTGCTGAAATTTCTAAATTGTCTAACACGGTTTCTGAACTATAGTTACAAGTGACGTTTAGATTTTTAACCCAGCCACAACGTTTCAAAATAAAGGCAAACATTCTCACCTATGCAAGGTTTAGCAAAACTACTTGTGATTGAAGATGATGCGCAAGCACGAGTCAATCTCAGTAATATTTTAGAATTTGTTGGAGAACAGTGTGAGGCGATCACTTCTGATCAGCTTGATGACCTAGATTGGTCTCGAGTGTGGGCCGGTTGTATTCTTGGTTCTCTAAATAATAATAAATTACCTTCCAAGCTGAGCGATAAATTATCCCAGGCTAATCATATTCCTTTACTTATTGCCGGAAAGCATTCTTATCCAGTTGAAGAGCTAACAAACTATGTTGGTGAGCTGGAGTATCCATTAAATTATCCGCAATTAAGTGAAGCGCTGCGCCACTGTAAAGACTTTTTAGGCCGTAAAGGTGTAAATGTTCTTTCCTCTTCTCGTAAAAACACTTTGTTCCGTAGCCTTGTTGGCCAAAGCCACGGCATTAAAGAAGTCCGCCATCTTATTGAGCAGGTTTCTGGAACAGAAGCAAATGTGTTGATTTTGGGGGAGTCTGGCACAGGTAAAGAAGTCGTCGCTCGCAACATTCACTATCATTCAGCTCGTCGCAATGGTCCATTTGTGCCAATTAATTGCGGGGCGATCCCTCCTGACCTCCTTGAAAGTGAGTTGTTTGGTCATGAGAAAGGGGCGTTTACAGGAGCGATTACGTCACGTAAAGGCCGCTTTGAACTTGCTGAAGGTGGTACGCTGTTTCTAGATGAAATTGGCGATATGCCAATGCCTATGCAGGTTAAATTGCTTCGAGTGCTTCAAGAGCGTTGTTTTGAGCGTGTCGGTGGCAATACCACTATCCGAGTCAATGTTCGTGTTATTGCAGCAACGCACCGCAACCTGGAAACAATGATTGATGAAGAGTCTTTCCGCGAAGATCTCTATTATCGTCTCAATGTGTTCCCAATCGAGATGCCTGCACTGCGCGATCGCATAGATGATATACCTTTGTTGCTTCAGGAATTAATGACTCGTATGGAATCAGAAGGTGCTCAGCCTATCTGCTTTACGCCGCGTTCAATCAACTCATTGATGGAGCATGAATGGCCTGGTAACGTTCGTGAGCTTGCTAACCTTGTAGAGCGAATGATCATCCTGTATCCAAACAGCTTGGTTGATGTGAATCATCTACCGACCAAGTATCGCTATAGTGATATTCCGGAGTTCCAGCCAGAGTACAACAACCTTGAATCTGTCGAAGAGCAAGAACGCGATGCGCTGCAAGATATCTTCTCTGAAGATTTCAGCTTAGAGTCTAATGATATTTTCCAAGAGCATGAAAATGCTCCGCAAAGTCTTCCACCTGAAGGTGTCAATCTTAAAGAGATGCTGGCGGATCTTGAGGTCAACATGATTAACCAAGCTTTAGAGGCGCAAGGTGGTATTGTCGCAAGAGCTGCAGACATGCTGGGTATGCGCCGAACGACTTTGGTTGAGAAGATGCGTAAGTACAATTTACAGCGCTAGTTTGACGTAAAATCTGACTGTCAATTTACTGACCTTAGGTTAAGTGATTGAAATATAAAACAAATAGCTTGGCGTGTCTTTTGCATGTCAGGCTATTGTAGTTTTTAAGGCAGAAATACGTCATGCAGTTAACCCCGTCGGTCGATAATCCGATGCCACTAGGCACACTAGAGCAACAAGTAGAACGCTATCAGCAGGTACTCGATGTCATGCCTGCTGGTGTTATATTGCTAGATACTCAAGGTGTCGTGCAGGAAGCTAATCCAGAAGCTTTGCGCTTATTGGAAGTCCCCTTAGTAGGTGAAAAGTGGTTTGAGGTTATTCAGCAAGCTTTCGCACCAAGGGAGGACGATGGCCACGAGATTTCGCTTCGCAATGGTCGTAAAGTTCGTTTAGCTATTTCAGCCTCAAAGACTGGACAGTTGATTCTGATTACCGATTTGACTGAGACACGTCTCTTACAATCGCGAATTAGTGATTTGCAACGTCTCTCTTCTCTTGGTCGCATGGTGGCTTCACTGGCGCACCAAGTTCGAACACCACTTTCAAGCGCAATGTTATATGCCTCAAACTTAGGCGCACCCAATTTACCACCCGCGACAAAAGACAGATTTCAAACCAAGCTGATGGATCGCCTTCACGACCTTGAAAAGCAAGTCAATGACATGTTGTTGTTTGCCAAAGGCGGCGACAATAAGGTGGTTAAGCCGTTCACCGTGGCAGATTTGGTAGCAGAGTTTTCTCCTATGGTTGAAACCGCTCTGAAAAACAATCAGATCGATTACTGTTTGGAAGTTGAGCAAGAACAAACCCAGTTGCTTGGCAATGCAAATGCTATTGCGTCGGCGTTAAGTAATTTGGTAATGAATGCGATTCAAATTGCAGGTAAGCAATCCCAAGTAGACGTGTTTTTTAGACCTGTTAACGGCGAATTAAAAATCTCCGTACAAGATAGCGGTCCTGGCGTTCCCGCCGAACTGCAAAACAAAATTATGGAACCTTTCTTCACCACTCGCTCGCAAGGGACTGGACTCGGTCTTGCGGTAGTGCAGATGGTGTGTCGTGCTCACGATGGAAGGTTGGAACTCATTTCAGAGCAAGGTGACGGCGCATGCTTTACCGTGTGTATTCCGCTTGAACGTCACCCTCACCCTGATCAACAAGCTATGACTGGAGAAGAATAATGGCTCAAAGCAAAGTACTGATCGTAGAAGATGATGAAGGTCTACGCGAAGCCTTAGTCGACACTTTGGCTCTGGCTGGTTATGAATGGCTTGAGGCGGACAGCGCGGAAGATGCCTTAGTGAAGCTTAAGACAAACAGCGTAGATATTGTTGTGTCAGACGTGCAAATGGCTGGTATGGGCGGCCTGGCGTTGCTTAGAAACATCAAACAGCACTGGCCAAATCTGCCGGTACTTCTAATGACGGCTTATGCCAACATTGAAGATGCAGTTTCAGCGATGAAAGATGGCGCCATTGACTATATGGCGAAGCCTTTTGCACCAGAAGTTCTGCTAAATATGGTCAGTCGTTACGCGCCAGTTAAATCTGATGATAATGGTGACGCCGTTGTCGCTGACGAAAAAAGCATTAAATTGTTAGCGCTTGCCGACAAAGTTGCGAAAACGGATGCCAGCGTAATGGTATTAGGTCCAAGCGGGTCGGGTAAAGAAGTCATGTCACGCTACATTCACAACGCTTCGACTCGGAAAGATGGTCCATTTGTTGCGATTAACTGTGCGGCGATACCTGACAACATGCTAGAAGCGACACTGTTCGGCTATGAAAAAGGAGCGTTTACCGGTGCGGTTCAAGCGTGTCCGGGTAAGTTTGAACAGGCGCAAGGCGGGACCATCCTACTGGATGAAATCAGCGAAATGGACCTGAGCCTGCAAGCGAAGCTTTTGCGTGTTCTGCAAGAGCGTGAAGTCGAGCGACTAGGGAGCCGAAAGAGCATCAAGCTTGATGTTCGTGTTCTCGCGACCAGTAACCGCGACTTAAAGTTATATGTTCAAGAAGGCAATTTCCGTGAAGACTTGTACTACCGCTTAAATGTTTTCCCAATTGCTTGGCCTGCACTTTGCGAGCGCGTCGGTGACATTGAACCGCTAGCCAAACACCTTGTGGAGCGTCACTGCCAGAAGTTGGGAATGCCAGTCCCTAGCATAACGGCGAATGCCATCAACAAGCTCCTTTCTTACACATGGCCGGGTAACGTACGTGAGTTGGATAACGTGGTACAGAGAGCGTTAATCTTAAGTGAAAGTGGTCAGATTGACTCAGAGCACATTCTACTTGAAGGACTTGATTGGCAAGATGCATCTAGTTTACAAGTCGCGGTAGAAACCGGTGATTGCATTGTTCCTAACGTTAAGCCAGTTGCTGAGCAAAGTAGCAACCTGACGTCTGGCAGCGGGTTGGGTGGCGAACTGCGCGATCAAGAATACGCCATTATTCTGGATACCTTGGAAGAGTGTAATGGCCGACGTAAAGAAATGGCGGAGAAGCTGGGGATTAGCCCACGTACTCTGCGTTACAAATTAGCAAAAATGCGTGATGCCGGGATTGAAATACCAAACTAAGGTGTTATTTTTCTTCTAGTACTGACGTGGCACGATGATTGCAGCGTCAGTACACAAGCACTAATTTAAGTCAAAGAGTTGACTACTGAGGTTTTGATGAGAGTTGACGGTTTTCAAAGCGAAATGCAAGCGATGATGTTTGAGGCTAGTGGCACCAAACCTGCGGCTACTGGACAAACAGTAGGTGCGGATTTTGGTCAACTGCTCAATAATGCTATCAACAACGTTAATAGCCTCTCAAAGACGTCTAGCGACCTTCAAATGCGATTTGATCGTGGTGATGCTGATGTTTCACTCTCTGACGTAATGATTGCTAGAAACAAATCTAGCGTTGCTTTCGAAGCCACAATTCAAGTACGAAACAAGCTTGTTGAGTCGTACAAAGAATTGATGAATATGCCAGTTTAAAGTTAGGTAAAGTCTGTGTCAGAGCAAAATTCATCAACCGATCTAACCGTGACTGAAGGTGCTGGCGAAAGCGCAATGGTGGCTACCTCGGATCTTGATACGCAAGTTCAAAACCCTGATTTGGACGAAAAATCCAGCTCCAAGTTTGATATGGCGGTGGGTGATCTCGATTTACTTCGTCAGGTAGTACTGGTTCTTTCTATATCTATCTGTGTTGCTCTGATTGTTATGCTGTTCTTCTGGGTTAGAGAACCAGAGATGCGTCCTTTGGGCATCTATGAAACAGAAGAATTGATTCCTGTCTTAGATTATCTCGATCAACAAAAGCTCGATTACAAACTTGAAGGCAATACCATTTTGGTTCCTGCAAGTAATTTCAATTCGCTTAAGCTTGATATGGTTCGTGCTGGTCTTAATCAAGAGAAACAAGCCGGCGATGAAATTCTTCTGCAAGATATGGGCTTTGGTGTATCTCAGCGTCTAGAACAAGAACGTCTCAAGCTAAGTCGTGAACGTCAACTGTCTAAAGCGATAGAAGAGATGAAGCAAGTTCGCAAAGCACGTGTCCTGCTTGCGTTGCCAAAACAGAGTGTATTCGTTCGCCATAACCAAGAAGCATCCGCATCAGTATTTCTAACGCTCAATATGGGCGCTAACCTCAAACAAGAAGAAGTGGATTCAGTCGTTGATATGGTGGCTAGTGCGGTACCAGGAATGAAACCTAACCGCATTACCGTCACTGATCAGCATGGTCGCTTGCTTAGCTCAGGTTCCCAAGACCCAGCATCAGCAGCGCGTCGCAAAGAGCATGAATTAGAGCGTAAGCAAGAACAAGCGCTGCGTGAAAAAATTGACTCAGTGCTCATCCCTATCTTAGGTTTTGGTAACTATACCGCTCAAGTGGATATTGAACTCGACTTTAGCGCGGTTGAACAAACCAGTAAGCGTTTTGACCCTAATACACCTTCAACACGAAGCGAATACACGTTAGAGGATTACAACAACGGTAACGTCGTTGCAGGTGTACCTGGTGCACTAAGCAACCAGCCTCCTGCAGATGCATCTATTCCACAAGATGTGGCGCAGATGAAAGATGGCACGACCTTAGGTCAAGGCTCCGTACATAAAGAGGCGACGCGTAACTTTGAACTTGATACCACGATCAGCCATGAACGTCGTCAAACCGGAGTGGTGAATCGTCAAACTGTCGCGGTAGCTGTGAAGAATCGTGCGGTTGTTAATCCGGATACCGGAGAGACCAGTTATCAACCAATTTCTGACGCTGAACTAAACTCTATTAAGCAGCTATTGATTGGTACCGTAGGGTTTAGTGAAGCACGTGGTGACTTACTTAATGTACTGAGTATGCAGTTTGCAGAGCCTGAAGTTGAAGTCTTGGCGGACGTGCCTATTTGGGAACACCCTAACTTCAATGACTGGATTCGTTGGTTCGCAAGTGCATTGGTCATCATTGTTGTGGTCTTGGTACTTGTCCGCCCAGCATTGAAAAAACTCCTCAACCCTGCGTCGGATGAAGATGAAGATCAACTTTACGGACCAGATGGACTACCAATTGGTGCTGATGGTGAAACTAGCCTAATTGGTGGAGACCTAGACGGTGGTGAGTTGTTTGAGTTTGGCTCAAGTATTGACTTGCCTAACCTACACAAAGATGAAGATGTGCTGAAAGCAGTGCGTGCACTGGTTGCTAATGAACCTGAGCTGGCAGCACAAGTAGTGAAGAATTGGATGCAGGATGCCTAACGAAATAGTTCCACAGGAAGAGGGCGGTGAGGTAGTAGAAAACACCGTGGATATATCAACCATCCCGGGCGAAGAGCGCGCGGCGATTCTTTTACTCAGCCTTAATGAGGAAGACGCTGCGGGTATTATTCGCCATTTAGAACCGAAACAAGTTCAGCGAGTAGGTAGCGCGATGGCGCGCGCTGCGGACTTAAGCCAAGAAAAGGTCGGTGCTGTTCACCGTGCCTTTTTAGAAGATATTCAGAAATACACCAACATTGGTATGGGCAGCGAAGACTTTATGCGCAATGCGCTAGTCGCCGCACTGGGTGAAGACAAAGCCAACAACCTCGTTGACCAAATCTTACTGGGTACAGGTTCGAAAGGTCTCGATTCGCTGAAATGGATGGACCCTCGTCAGGTAGCGAGCATCATCATCAACGAACACCCGCAGATTCAAACCATTGTACTCTCATACTTAGAGCCTGATCAGTCAGCTGAGATCCTTAACCAGTTCGCTGAGCGGGACCGCTTAGATCTAATGATGCGTATTGCCAACCTAGAAGAAGTTCAGCCTTCGGCACTGGCTGAACTGAACGAAATCATGGAGAAACAGTTCGCAGGTCAAGCAGGTGCTCAAGCAGCCAAAATTGGCGGCCTGAAGGCTGCGGCAGAGATCATGAACTACATGGACAACAATGTCGAAGGTATCTTGATGGAGCAAATTCGCGATCAAGACGAAGACATGGCAACACAGATTCAAGATCTTATGTTTGTATTCGAGAACCTTATCGAAGTGGACGACCAAGGCATCCAGAAATTGCTGCGTGATGTTCCGCAAGATGCGCTACAGCGAGCACTTAAAGGTGCCGATGAGCCTCTACGCGAGAAGATCTTCAAGAATATGTCTAAACGTGCCGCTGAGATGATGCGCGATGACCTTGAGGCAATGCCACCAATCAAGGTATCTGATGTGGAAGCAGCGCAGAAAGAAGTATTGGCAATTGCACGACGCATGGCTGACTCTGGCGAGATCATGCTGGGTGGCGGTGCGGACGAGTTCCTATAATTTAACTGAACAAGGTATCTATGTCTTTGGAAAGGAAACGCGGTTTTTTACGTCTGGATAACGATGAGCTGGTAGAAAAACCAGAGCGATGGGGTATGCCTGATTACACCTCGCAAACTCATAAGCAGGCCAAAGAAACGGCGATGAATTACGATCCGAGCTGGATGCCTATCGCTGAACCTGTAGCGGAAGAAGCGCCGAAAGAGCTCACTGAAGAAGAAATTGAGCTGATTAAACAGCAGGCTTATCAGGAAGGGCTTCATCAGGGGCAAGAGGCTGGCTTCAAGCAAGGGTACGAAAAAGGCAAAGAGCAAGGAACTCAAGAGGGTCATCAAGAGGGCCTAGAAGCCGGTAAGATCGAAGGTGTTGCTGCTGGACAAGAGTTTATTCAGCAGCAGGTTCAGACGTTTGTGAATCTGGCTAACCAATTTGCTCAACCACTTGAGTTAATGAATGCTCAAGTCGAGAAACAACTCGTCGACATGGTACTGACTTTAGTCAGGGAAGTCGTTCATGTTGAGGTACAAACCAACCCTCAAGTTATCTTAGATACCATTAAGCAATCGGTAGAGTCGCTTCCGATCTCGGGGCACGCGATCACTCTGAAACTTCATCCTGATGATGTTGAAATTATTCGCTCTTCATACGGAGCTGAAGAACTTGAATTCCGCAATTGGACACTGATGGCTGAGCCAGCGCTAAATCGTGGTGATGTTCAGATTGAAGCTGGGGAGTCGAGTGTCAACTACCGTATGGAAGATCGTATCCGTAGCGTTATTCAAAGCTTTTGTGGAGTGAATCGCCACCAGGGTGGTGAGTAGTGCTAGCTCTCGCCGATCGCCTTTCACAATACAAAACTCAAGGGCTCACATGCCGACCTGTCGCTGCGGGTAAATTAGTCCGCGTTGTCGGGTTAACTCTCGAAGCAACAGGATGTCGAGCGCCAATCGGCAGTTTATGTAGAGTTGAAACCATGCATGGTGAGATGGAAGCGGAAGTCGTCGGCTTTTCCGGTGAAAGCTTATACCTAATGCCTAGTGAACAAATCACAGGTGTTCTACCTGGTGCGAAAGTCACGCCGTTAACCAGTGAGTCTGGCTTACCTGTGGGTATGGAATTACTTGGGCGAGTTATTGATGGTGTGGGCAACCCACTTGATGGTCTTGGCCCGATTTATACCGAAAAACGCGCTTCCTTTAATGCAGACCCAATTAACCCTCTTGCCCGTAAACCTATCTCTGAACCACTTGATGTCGGCATTAAAGCCATCAATGGTTTGTTGACCGTAGGCAAAGGCCAACGTATTGGCCTATTTGCTGGCTCTGGTGTTGGTAAATCGGTCACTTTGGGTATGATGACCCGAGGAACAACTGCGCAAGTTGTTGTTGTCGGCTTGATTGGTGAACGTGGCCGTGAGGTTAAAGAGTTTATTGAAGAAATTTTGGGAGTTGATGGCCGTCAGCGTTCTGTCGTGGTCGCCGCGCCCGCTGACTCTTCACCACTGATGCGATTAAAAGGCTGTCAGACCGCATTGACCATCGCTGAGTATTTCCGCGATCAAGGACTCGATGTCCTACTCTTGATGGATTCTTTGACCCGCTTTGCCCAAGCTCAGCGTGAAATAGCACTTTCTGTCGGTGAGCCCCCAGCAACCAAAGGTTATCCGCCTTCAGTGTTTGCTAAGTTACCTGCTTTGGTTGAACGAGCGGGTAATGGTAGTCCTGAACAAGGCTCTATCACTGCGTTTTTTACTGTTCTTACTGAAGGTGATGACTTACAGGACCCAATTGCTGATGCGTCGCGTGCTATTCTTGATGGTCACGTAGTACTGTCTCGTGAAATGGCGGATGCCGGACATTATCCAGCGATTGATGTTGAGAAATCAGTCAGTCGTGTTATGCCTCAGATCACTTCTGAGGAGCATGTGTTGATGTCGAAAGCAGTACGTCAGGTTCTGTCTGTGTGCCGTAAGAATCAAGATCTTGTTTCAATTGGAGCTTATAAGCCGGGGACGGACCCTGCAATAGACGGTGCGTTTACGCTTAAACCTAAGTTGGACGGATATTTGCAGCAGACGATGAAAGAGACGGTGCCATACGACATGTGTCTCAACATGCTTCGCGGGCTGTTACAAGGCGAGTAATAAGCGATGGATAACGCACTGGAATTTCTTTTAGAACAGGCAAAAGAGCGAGAAAACCAAGCAGTTTTGGCGTTGGGCCAAGCTCGTTCTGAGCTAGAAGGGTATTATCAGCAGCTTGAACAAATCGAAAAATACCGTCTTGATTATTGCCAGCAGCTCGTTGATCGTGGTCAACAAGGTCTCACAGCCAGTCAATATTCCCACCTTAATCGCTTCTTAACCACGCTCGATGAAACTTTGGCTAAGCAGAAGCAAGCAGAATCGCACTTTAAAGGCCAAGTAGAAGGGTGTGAGCAGAACTGGTTGGAGAGTCGTAAACAAAGACGCTCCTACGAATGGATGATAGAGAAGAAACAGGCGGAAAAAGAACGTCAGCAAAACATTCGAGAACAAAAACAGATGGATGAATTTGCGACCCTTCAGTTTTCCCGCAGAAGTTTGAATTAACCTCATAAGCTTAGCTGAACGTCAATGTGCTGCTTTAAATGGCGTGCTTCTTGCAGTAAATCTAGAAATTAACGCAATCCTATTGGCACCTTGCCGCCTAGAGTCTGACTGGCGCTGAGCAATTAAGAGTGAACCTGGTATGAATATCAATCTATCGTCGGTATCTGAAAGTCCTAAAGTGACTAACGCCACAACAGAAGGTGGTGACGCGACCTCTGAATCTTCAGAGTCAGGTGGTTTTTTCTCCAAACTTGCTGCACTCATTAAGGGTGAAGGTGAGTCAGAGGGCAAAGTTGACAAGAGCCAAGCGACAACGAGCGCAGAAGGTGAAGAGGCGAGCGTAGAGAGTGATGCTGAAGTTAAAAGTGTCAAGGTCGCAGCAACCGAGAGCCAAAGTGCTGATGAGCTTTTGGATTCGGAAGAGAGCCCGTCTATCAAGTCAGAGAAGTCTTCGGCTGAAGGTGAGGTCAGCGAGACTGCAAAGTCAGTAGTTTCCGATAAGGAAGTCGCTCAAGCCAGTTCCCAATCCGCGGAAAAAATCGTTTCAGACAATGATGAAGTCTTGCAGAGACTTGATCACTCAAATAAGGCTCTTCAACCAAAAGACGGCAAACCGTTGCCACAAGATGATTCTACTCAGCAGGTTGTTACCGACAAAGCTGCGCAAGGCAATGAAGAGGCGGCACTGGGCGCTGCTAAAGCGGTGAGCAATAATGTCGATGATGATCAAGTACAGCCGACTAACTTAAGTTCAAAGGCAGAGAATACTGATCCTGAAACCAAGCAAGCGATGACGTCGCAGCAGCATGAGACCGTTGTCGTAAAATCTGCCGAGGGTGAAGAGATTGAGGTTCCAGCGTCTGCAGAGCGCTTTGTCCAACAACCTTCAGAGCAGAAAAACGGTAAGTTAGATCAACAACAGCCAAGCGAAAAGGTACCGACTTCGGTGACAGGGGCAACGGTACTTAATCAAGATGACGTTGTTAAAGCTGCAGACCAACCAATTAAACCCCAAGTTGATAGTGAACACTTACACGCTGAACATGTTGCGAGTAGTGAAACAAAAGTGCAGGCGAATTCCGATTTAGAACAATCAGAAGCTTCGGACTCAGCTGTTGTTGAAGGGGCCGCCTTGGCCGCAGGAGCTACGGTATTGGGGGGAGCAGCGGTAGCGGTAGCGTCTAGTGCCGAAAAAGCACCTGATGCCGCCAGCACTGTCGCGGTGCAGGCTCCGAGCGGAGTGCAATCATTAGCAGCGGCAGGCGATAATCAAACTGAAACAGACATTGATCCTAGTATCGCAGCCGCGGCAGTAGCCGCTGGCGCTATCCCTTGGGCTGCTTCGGCAGAAGGCCAAGCGAAAGAAGACGTCGCGATTAAAGCGGACGCTATGCCTAAGGCTCAGCAAGCGCCAGTCGCTCAGTCGGTACATCAAGCCATTGTTAACCAACAATCTCAAGCACAGCTTGCACATGCTGCGCAGCAGCAAACTGTTGTCCCAACCATGCCGACTGACTTAGCCGCTGCTCAAATACAGCAAATGGCAGCGTCACCAAATGCAGCTATGGTTCAAGACCAAGCCATGCTTAAAGCGGTTATGGGGGCAAAAGCAGCAGGTACGCTAGGACAAATGGCAGCCAACAAAGATGGGGCCCAGCAAGGCGCTGAATCCAATACAGGTTTCGCTCAGCAATTGGCGCAGGCTTCTGGCCAGCAAGGCCCAGGGGCTTTAGGTCAGGTTAGAGCTGAACAAGCTGCTCAAGCGCCATTGCAATTAAATCGAGAGCTTGCTGGAGAGCAAGTTGCTGAGCGCGTGCAGATGATGATGTCGAAGAACCTGAAAAACATCGATATTCGTCTCGACCCACCAGAGCTTGGTCGAATGCAGATACGGATGCACATGAATGGTGATGCCGCGACGGTGCACTTTACGGTTGCCAACCAACAAGCTCGCGATGTGATTGAACAATCAATGCCGAGATTACGCGAAATGCTTGCTCAACAGGGTGTACAATTAGGAGACAGTTCTGTTCAGCAACAAGCGTCCGGTCAGCAGCAAAGACGCTACGCCGACAATGGACAAGGAAATAATGGTCAAGGTAACAGCAATCAGGGCTTCTCAGGAGAAGAAAACCTTGAACCAGACATCAATCTTGATTTGAATGTCGCAGCAAAGCGTGATGGAATTAGTTATTACGCTTAAACTGTTAAAAACAAAAGAATAGAGAACGTTAAGTTATGGCAGACGAAGAACTCGAAACGGAAGCATCCAAAGGAAAAAGTAAACTACCTATCATCATTATTGCAGTAGTCGTTTTGCTTGCAGGTGGTGGCGGAGCTGCTTTCTTCTTAATGGGCTCAGATGAGCCAACAGAGGGACAAGAAGCAATGCAACAAGAAATTGCTGCGCCAACAGACCCAGTGGCTTACGTCAATATTCCTCAACCATTTCTGTTTAATGTTACGGGTGATAAGAAAGATCGCCTAGTTCAGATTAAAGTTCAGCTCATGGTGCGTGGTAGTGAGAACGAGAACCTTGCCCGTTACCATTCTCCACTGATTGAAAGTTCGCTATTAAGTACGTTTGCTTCTGCCACTGTAGACCAGTTACGTACGGTGAATGGTCGAGTTGAACTACGCGATAAAGCGACTGATGACATTAAAGCCAGTTTGAATAGAGCAGTAGGGCAGCCTGTGATTGAACGTGTGCTGTTTACTGATTTTGTAATGCAATAGGTGACGAGTGACTGATCTATTAAGCCAAGATGAGATTGATGCTCTCTTACACGGTGTAGATGACGTTGATGAGGCCGAAGAGGAAGAAGTTGCCTCGGATGCCAGTGCGGTAGACTTCGACTTCTCATCACAAGACCGCATTGTTCGTGGTCGAATGCCAACGCTAGAGTTGATCAATGAACGTTTCGCCCGCCATATGCGAATCAGCTTGTTCAACATGCTACGAAAAACGGCTGAAGTCTCTATTAATGGCGTACAGATGATGAAGTTTGGTGAATACCAAAATACGTTGTATGTACCGACTAGTTTGAACATGGTTCGCTTCAGGCCGCTTAAGGGTACCGCGCTGATCACCATGGAAGCACGTTTGGTGTTTATCTTAGTAGAGAACTTTTTTGGTGGCGATGGTCGTTTCCATGCTCGTATCGAAGGTCGTGAATTTACGCCAACCGAGCGTCGAATTGTTCAATTGCTGCTGAAAATTGTCTTCGAAGACTATAAAGAAGCTTGGTCGCCAGTGATGGGGGTTGAGTTTGAGTATCTTGATTCCGAAGTGAACCCGAGCATGGCGAACATCGTCAGCCCGACGGAAGTGATTGTCGTGAGCTCCTTCCATATTGAAGTGGATGGCGGAGGTGGTGACTTCCACGTGGTGATGCCGTATTCCATGGTTGAACCGATTCGCGAACTGTTAGATGCGGGTGTTCAATCAGACAAGATGGAAACTGATGTTCGTTGGAGCACTGCTCTGCGCGAAGAGATTATGGATGTTCCGGTTAACTTCCGCGTAGACTTGCTAGAACAAGACATCTCGCTACGAGACCTTATGGAGCTTCAACCTGGAGATATCATCCCAGTTGATATGCCTGAGCATGCGGTGATGTTTGTCGAAGAGTTACCAACCTATCGTGTCAAGATGGGGCGCTCCGGTGACAAGCTAGCCATTCAAGTTTCAGAAGAAATTAAACGACCAGATGTGGTTAAAACGGATATCGCCTTCTTAGGTAAAGACGTCATTTCTGAATTAGAAGAAGACGAAGGCGAAATCGAAGATTAAGAGAGTGAATAGGTAACAAATATGGAACCGAGTGACGACCAAAAACTGGCGGACGAATGGGCGGCGGCATTAGGAGAAGATCCAGATGCACCTGAGGTAGACGTCGATGAGGTAATGAACGCTCAGCTCGACGAACTACAAGATACTTCGTCACCAATCTCAGAAGATGAGCGCCGTAAGCTAGATACTATCTTAGACATTCCGGTCACTATCTCGATGGAAGTTGGCCGTTCGCAGATCAGTATCCGTAACCTGCTGCAGCTAAACCAAGGCTCTGTTGTTGAATTAGAGCGTTTAGCGGGTGAGTCACTGGATGTATTAGTTAACGGTACCTTAATCGCTCACGGAGAAGTGGTTGTTGTTAACGATAAGTTTGGTATCCGTCTTACAGACGTTATTAGTCAAACTGAGCGTATTAAGAAACTTCGATAGTGTAGGGATAAGTATGTCTTTAAAGGTTAACGAGTACTTACTTTACTCGTTTCTACTGCTTTCTCCTTCTGCCATGGCTACCTCGACTGCGCCAGGTAGTCAGTTAGATTGGGCGACCACCTTTGGGTCGCTCTTATTCGTTATAGTCTTTATTTTATTTTTGGCGTGGTTACTCAAGCGTATGCGAGTTCCTGCACTCGTTAATCAAAAAGGCTTAAGTGTTGTGCGACAAATTGCGGTTGGTCATAAAGAGCGTATCGTGATTGTTCAAGCTGGAGAGGAGCAGTTTTTGGTTGGTGTAACCGCGCAGTCGATACAGTTAATCTCGAAACTGGAGAAACCTTTGTCTCAGGAGGAGATGGCTACGAGTCCTTTTTCCAATCAACTGACTCAGCTATTAAAGAAGAATGATTAAAGCTAATAACCTAACACTGATTGTCTTAGCATTTGTTCTGACACTGTTTTCTACGCTCACTCTTGCCCAGCAGGAGCTAGAAACTCCTGTGCCTGCTAATGTTGCTCCATCTGATTCAGTGACAGTCACTGCGATGGAAAAGGAGCAAGGGGCGTCACGCACGATAGCCGCAGGCACGACGACAGGGGGGGGCATTCCAGCCTTTACTATGACCACCAATGCTGACGGTGGTGAAGACTACTCCATCAACCTACAAATTCTCGCGTTGATGACCATGCTTGGTTTCTTGCCAGCCATGGTTATTTTGATGACATCATTCACGCGAATTGTCGTTGTTATGTCTATCCTCCGCCAGGCGATGGGTTTGCAACAAACGCCATCCAACCAAGTCATTATTGGTATTGCTATCTTCCTCACCTTTTTCATCATGTCGCCAGTGCTAAACAAAATTAACGATGACGCGATTCAGCCATATATCAATGAGCAGATAACGGCTCGCGAGGCATTTGATGTGGCTCAAGTTCCAATGAAAGACTTTATGCTCAAGCAAACGCGTGTCAAAGACTTAGAAACCTTCGTCAATATTTCAGGTTCGACGGCAACAAATCCGGAAGATGCTTCGATGGCGGTGTTAATCCCTGCCTTTATCACTTCAGAGCTTAAAACGGCTTTCCAGATAGGCTTTATGCTGTTTTTGCCCTTTTTGATTATCGACTTGGTGGTGGCATCGGTATTGATGGCGATGGGTATGATGATGCTTTCTCCTATGATCGTATCACTTCCATTTAAATTGATGTTGTTTGTCTTAGTAGATGGCTGGAACCTAATTTTGTCGACCTTGGCCGGCAGTTTCGCCTTGTGACGGGAGAAAGACTATGACTCCTGAAATGTTCGTTGAGCTGTTTCGTGAAGCACTTTGGATGGTACTCATCATGGTGTGTGCGATCATTATTCCCAGTCTGCTGATTGGTTTAGTGGTTGCTATTTTCCAAGCGGCGACCTCGATCAACGAACAAACCTTAAGTTTCTTACCCCGTTTGATTGTTACGCTACTCGCGCTGATGTTGTTTGCTCACTGGATGACCCAAATGCTGATGGAGTTTTTCTTTAGCATGATTGAGCGACTGCCTCAGGTTCTCTACTAGGTAGCGCTATGGAATACCCAACGAGCGTTGTTTTAGACTGGATAGCCAACTATTTTTGGCCTTATACCCGAATTGCAGCCATGCTAATGGTGATGTCGGTAACGGGCGCTCGTTTTGTTTCTACTCGTGTTCGTCTTTATTTGGGGTTAGCGATTACCTTTGCGGTTATGCCTGCGATCCCGGCGGTGCCGGATAATATTGAACTGCTCTCTTTTGCCGGTTTCATGACCTTGCTAGAGCAGATTATTATCGGTGTTGCGATGGGCACCGTGACCCAATTTATGATCCAGATTTTCGTTATCCTCGGTCAGATCTTAGGTATGCAGTCGAGCTTGGGTTTTGCGTCAATGGTTGACCCTGCCAACGGCCAGAACACCCCCTTACTTGGCCAGCTATTTATGTTTCTAGCGACCATGTTCTTCTTAGCAACCGATGGTCATTTAAAGATGATCATGTTGGTCGTTATGAGCTTCAAGTCACTGCCAATTGGCACTGGCTCACTAACCACGGTCGATTTTAGAGAGTTAGCCTTGTGGTTAGGCATTATGTTTAAAGCGGCGTTGAGTATGTCGCTATCAGGCATTATCGCACTACTAACGATCAACTTGTCGTTTGGTGTTATGACGCGTGCTGCGCCGCAGTTGAACATTTTCTCATTAGGCTTTGCTTTTGCGCTTATGGTCGGTTTGTTACTGTGTTGGTACATTATTGCCGGGCTCTTCAACCACTATGAGCTAATCTGGTTACAGGGTGAACAGCAAGTTTGCTCGTTCATCAGGCTGAACTGCTAGGGTCTGTTGACCTTTTGAGCTGATTTTTGCAGCAGTTTGTGGGTTCTTTCTGCAAGGCAGAGGCTTTGAATTGTAGTTGCCCTACCTGATAAGCCGATAACGCAGCAGAAGGGAGCCACAAACGCTGCCCGAAGGGTTCGGCTAAAAGCGTTCTACTCTTTGTTGAGAGGAGTTTTGCTTAGAATGACTAGGCGGCAAACCTCTCGCCGCGATTAAAACGCTTTTATCTCGAACGAAATTTAACCGCAAAAGGTCAACAGACCCTAGGAGGCTGAATGGCAGAGTCAGACGGTCAAGAACGCACAGAAGACGCCACGCCCAGACGCTTGCAGCAGGCTCGTGAAAAAGGGCAGGTTGCAAGGTCAAAAGAATTAGCGTCGGTATCTGTATTGGTCGTAGGAGCCATCTCCCTCATGTGGTTTGGGGAGGGGCTTGCACGCGCGCTATTTGGTTCTATGGGCAGGATGTTTACTCTCTCACGAGAAGAGATTTTTGACCAAGTTAAGCTGTTTGATATTGCTTTGGGCTCATTAGGTAGTTTGCTCCTACCTTTGTTGCTTATTCTAGTCACTCTATTTCTAGCGGCTTTGATAGGGGCTGCCGGGGTTGGCGGAGTTAGCTTTTCAGCGGAAGCCGCAATGCCTAAATGGTCGAAGATGAATCCGTTAAGCGGCTTAAAGCGTATGGTCGGTTTGCAAAGCTGGGTTGAGCTGATTAAGTCCATCCTCAAAGTAGCTTTGGTGTCTGGCATGGCGTTCTATTTGATCAGTGCTGCCAAGGAAGACCTATTTCAATTGAGCTTGGACGTTTATCCGCAGAACATTTTTCACTCGCTGGATATATTGCTCGACTTCATCTTGCTGATTAGCTGTACCTTGTTAATTGTCGCGGCAATTGATATTCCATTTCAGATTTGGCAACACGCCAATCAACTAAAAATGACAAAGCAAGAAGTCAAAGACGAATACAAAGAGACCGAAGGTAAACCGGAAGTCAAAGGCCGTATTCGCCAGCTGCAACGAGAGGCTGCGCAGCGCAGAATGATGTCTGAAGTGCCACAAGCCGATGTTATCGTAACCAACCCAGAGCACTTTTCCGTTGCGCTGCGCTATAAGCAAGACACAGATCGTGCTCCAATTGTGGTGGCGAAAGGGACAGACCATATGGCACTTAAAATTCGTGAGATTGCTCGCGAGCACGATATCTATGTTGTTCCCGCTCCGCCATTAGCCCGTGCGCTATATCATTCAACAGAATTAGAGCAAGAGATCCCAGACGGGTTATTTACCGCTGTCGCGCAGATCCTTGCCTACGTGTTCCAGCTAAAACAATACCGCAAACGCGGTGGTCAAAGGCCAAACCTCAAAGCGTCAGAGCTGCCGATTCCACCGGAGTATAGGAAATAGGAACGGACTACGCCTTCGAGAATGCTACGCTACGAGAATCGAGATCGGGCTTCGCCCTGCGAGATGGGTATGCTAGTAGTCTATCAGAAGTCGTTGACGTGAGTTGTTGTCAAAGAGATACAATTATCTCGTATCTCGTATCTCGTATCTCGTATCTCGTATCTCGTATCTCGTATCTCGTATCTCGTATCTCGTATCTCGTATCTCGTATCTCGTATCTCGTATCTCGTATCTCGTATCTCGTTACTTCTCCGGAATTGAAAGCAACACCAACAGTGCGCCATCGCCGCCAAATTCTAACGGTGCTTGGTGGAAAGCCATCACGTCAGGGTGCTGAGCAAGCCATAGTGGGGCTTTTTGCTTAAGGATATGTTTACCGATGCCATGCTGCACACAAGCACAAGAGATTTCATTCTTAATGCAATAGGCGATCATCGCGCCAAGTTCGCGCTTCGCTTCTTGCTGCGTCATGCCGTGCATATCCAAAAACACATCGGGTACATACACACCACGGCGCAGGCGTTTTACTTCGTACTGGGAAACATCATCACGCGCATAACGTGTTGGACCATCTTCATTGAGAAGCGGAACAAACTCATCTGAGAAGTAAAACTCTGTATCGCTTGCTTCACGGGCGGTTCGAGTAATTTCTTTTTGCTTAGTATTTTTTTTTGGCTGCTGGACTATGGTATCCTGTGACAACTTTTTTACGCCTTGTACTGCATCCCTAAAAAGGGCGAAGTCGTCATCCATATCGGTGTCTTTTTTGCTCATGGGACTAATTAGTAAATATATAAATGCAATTAGCAGTATTGTAGCGCTTTTCGGAGGCAATTTTGGATAAGATTTTTGTAGAAGAAGCGGTTTCAGAACTTCACACGCTTCAAGATATGATTCGTTGGACTGTCAGTCGTTTCAACGCTGCGAACCTTTTTTACGGTCATGGCACTGATAACGCTTGGGATGAAGCGGTACAGCTGATTCTACCAACACTGTACTTGCCAATTGATGTGCCTCCGCATGTACTGAACTCTCGTCTTACAACTAGCGAGCGTATGCGTATTGTTGAACGTGTAGTAAAGCGTATTAACGAGCGCACTCCAACGGCTTACCTAACCAACCGCGCTTGGTTCTGCGGGTTAGAATTCTTTGTTGATGAGCGTGTATTAGTGCCACGTTCTCCGATTGGTGAGATGATTCAAGCTGAGTTCCAGCCTTGGTTAGTTGAAGAACCAACACGCATTATGGATCTTTGTACCGGCAGTGGTTGTATTGCTATTGCTTGTGCGCACGCTTTCCCTGAAGCGGAAGTGGATGCGATTGATATCTCAACCGATGCTTTACAAGTTGCTGAGCAGAACGTTCAAGATCATGGTATGGAGCAACAAGTTTTCCCAATCCGTTCTGACCTATTCCGTGATCTGCCTAAAGAGAAGTACAACCTAATTGTGTCTAACCCACCTTATGTGGATGAAGAAGACATGAATAGCCTACCAGACGAGTTCACTCACGAGCCAGAGCTAGGCTTGGCGGCAGGTACAGATGGTCTGAAACTTGTACGTCGCATTTTAGCGAACGCGCCAGATTACCTCACCGACAACGGCATTCTTATCTGTGAGGTAGGCAACTCTATGGTGCATATGATGGAGCAATACCCACATATTCCATTTACATGGATAGAGTTCGAAAACGGCGGTCACGGTGTGTTTATGCTTACTCGTGAACAGATGTTAGAACACGCAGCAGAGTTTTCTATCTACAAAGACTAGTTGTTCTATTTGATGATTTTAACAAAACGCCAAGCAGATTATGCTTGGCGTTTTTTATTGCGGGTTAAAAAGCAAAATAGATCCTTTTTAGGGGTTTACATCAAACCGTAATAAAGCGACTATGAATTTACGAAGAATTGAAGTGTAAAGCCCACTTTACGGGCACATAAGATTGAGGAAGTAATGGCAGGAAACAGTATCGGACAACATTTCCGAGTCACCACGTTCGGGGAAAGTCACGGTATCGCACTAGGATGTATCGTCGACGGATGTCCTCCGGGTTTAGAAATCACTGAAGCGGATATTCAAGTTGATTTGGATCGCCGTCGCCCAGGCACTTCTCGTTATACCACTCAACGCCGCGAACTGGATGAAGTAAAGATTCTATCTGGCGTATTTGAAGGTAAAACAACGGGTACTTCAATTGGTCTGTTGATTGAAAATACCGATCAACGCTCGAAAGACTATTCAGAAATTAAAGACAAATTCCGTCCGGGCCACGCGGATTACACTTACCATCAAAAGTATGGAGTGCGTGATTACCGAGGTGGTGGTCGTTCTTCTGCACGTGAAACGGCAATGCGTGTTGCAGCAGGGTCAATTGCTAAGAAATACCTTCAGCAAGAATTTGGCGTTGAAATCCGTGCTTATCTTTCTCAAATGGGTGATGTTTCAATTGAGAAAGTGGATTGGGACGAGATTGAAAACAATGCATTCTTCTGCCCAGATGCTGACAAGGTAGACGCATTTGATCAACTTATTCGTGATCTGAAAAAGCAAGGTGACTCTATTGGTGCCAAGCTTCAAGTGGTTGCGACCAATGTTCCTGTTGGTCTTGGTGAGCCAGTATTTGACCGTTTAGATGCAGACATTGCCCATGCACTAATGAGCATCAATGCGGTGAAAGGTGTCGAGATTGGTGACGGATTCGATGTTGTAAACCAAAAGGGCAGCGAGCACAGAGATGAGCTAACTCCAGACGGTTTTGCCAGCAACCACGCTGGTGGCATCTTAGGCGGTATTTCTACGGGTCAAGATATCGTGGCGAATATTGCGCTAAAGCCGACTTCAAGTATTACTGTGCCAGGTGAAACCATCACTAAACAGGGTGAGCCAACGCAACTGATCACTAAAGGTCGTCATGACCCATGTGTGGGTATTCGCGCAGTACCTATTGCTGAAGCCATGTTAGCGATTGTGGTATTGGATCATTTGCTTCGTCATCGCGGTCAAAATCAAGGTGTGATGACAGAAACACCAAAGATTTAATCAACCAAAGATTTGAAAACGGCCTCCATTTATGGAGGCCGTTTAGTATGTGTGTCAATAAATGCGAGGGCTATCTATTGGCTGGCTAAATGCTAAAGTCTGACAGTGATATATGTCACAATTTTATTTGTAATAGTAAGGTCAAGTTATCTGTTGTAATGACAGAGATCACACATATATGTCCGTCTTTATACTAGTATCCGCCTGGTTTATTAACAACTAGGTGAATAAAAAATGAACAAGAAGCTGTTATCTTGTGCAATCCCTTTTTTCCTCTCTTTTCCTACATTCGCCGCTGATGGAGACATTCATCAGGTTACCATCTTAGGTACATCTGATATTCATGGTCATTTTATGCCATGGGACTACGCCGCGGATAAACTCAACATGCGTGGAAGCCTTAGCCAAATTGCGACAAAAGTTAAGGACATTCGTCAGCAAGAGTCTAATGTCATCTTGGTTGATGCAGGCGATACGATTCAAGGTAACTTTGTTGAGACATTCAAAGATGAACCGATTGATCCTATGATGCTTGGCTTCAATGAGATGGATTATGACGTTTGGGTCTTGGGTAACCATGAATTTGATTTTGGCGTCAGTGTGCTCAATCGTTCTCTTAAACAGTTTAAAGGTCAAAGTTTAGCTGGCAACATTAAGCGCCCAGACGGTAACCGATTCCTACCAGGCTACACAATTATCGAGCGTGGCGGCATAAAAATTGGTGTGATTGGCATGGATACTCCAATGACGGAAGTGTTTGCCAAAGGTACTAACCGTTTAGATGGTATGACATTTACTAACCCTAGCCTCGAAGTGAAAAAGATCATTAAAAAGCTGGATGATCAAGTTGATGCGCTAGTGCTCGTTGCGCACATGGGGATTGATAATGAAAATGACATTGCTGATACGGGTGTGACAGATATTGCCAATATCAACCCAGAGCTAGATGCTATTGTCGCAGGCCATATGCATACACGCATTGATAAGGTTGTCGTCAATGGCGTTATTGTTACAGAGCCAGATAAGTATGGACGTGCACTTTCGCGTGTCGATCTTCAATTTGAAGAACGCGATGGACAATACACCTTAGTCAACAAAGACAGCTTTACTTATAAGATCGATGGCATTGTCTCGGACGAAAAAATGGAAGAGTTGTATCAGCCATACCACAAGCGCTTAAGAGAGATGGCTAACCGCCCAATCGCCGAGCTAAAAGGTGTTGACCTAGTCCCTGAAAATGAAATTCGCGGAATTCCGCAGGTTCACGTGCAAGATACGGGGATAAGTGCCTTGTACCAAGAAGCGAGCTTCTATTACTCACCGAAAGCAAATGTGATTGCTCTACAAATTGACAACGATAAAGCGCAGCTTAATGTTGGGACAATTAAGGCTAAAGACATCGCCTACAACTATCAGTATGCAGGTGGTGAAATTACCGTTTATGAGATGACGGGTAAAGACCTTAAAACTTACATGGAGTGGTCAGCAGGGTACTTTAATTCGGTGAAGCCCGGTGATGTGACTTACAGCTTTGACCCAGAACGTCGCGCATCAAAATACTCGACGAACGACTTTTTTGCAGGTGTAACCTATAAGATCGACTTAACCCAACCGAAAGGTCAACGAATCACAGATCTTAAGTTCGCAGATGGAACTCCTGTTAAAGATGAAACGGTGATTCGACTAGGTATGAATAGCTATCGTATGGGCCACTTGACCAAGCAAGGCGGTGTACTTGAAGGTCGTGACTTTAAAGTGTTGTCAGATTCGAAAGCGGTGTATGGTGAAGAAGAAGGTACGATTCGCAACTTAACCATCCGCTATTTGACTGAACAGAAAAAAGGTCATTACCAAAGTAAGCCGCAAAAGCGTTGGCAGCTAGTGGGTATGGATGGCAGCTATGACAAAGAACGAGAAGTGGTTAAGACTCTGATCAACGAAGGCAAAATATCGGTGCCTAGTAGTGAAGATGGAAGATATACCAACATTGCTTCAATCAATGTCAAAGGGCTTAAGTTTGCCAATGACCAAGCAGCGAAAGAAGCGGTGAAAATGCGTCAAAACAAATTTGCCTCAGCTTCAGATTATGAAAAACAGGCTCTTGAGAGAGAGATCGCAATAATAGAAGCGATTAACTAAATAGAATGGGCTTGGTAATACCAAGCCCATTTTCTATCTCTATTTTTTTGACGCTATCCAATTGTTGATGTTTTCGCGTACCACTTCCATAGGTTGCTGCCCGTAGCGCAGTAGCTGATCATGAAATTCGGCATAGTCGAATTGGTCACCTAGCTCAGCTTGTGCTTTAGCAAGCATCTCTTTAATCACTAAGTAACCTGATTTATAAGAAACCGCTTGGCCTACATAAGCGGCATAGCGGAAGCTTTCCGATTCGATATCCCCTTCACCAAGCGCAGAGTTAGCTTTCATATAGTCACGCGCTTGCTGAATACTCCAACCTTGGCTGTGAATGCCTGTATCAATAGCTAAACGCATGTTTCTCAGCTGTGCTTCATTGAGGCTGCCAAAGTATTGAAGGGCGTTACACTCTTGTTCATCTTTATAGATGCCTCCCTGCAGTTGGCTGTAATCGGCGTTAGCAGTACACATCCCGGTACCGTTGCTAAAGGTCGGTTTACCATGGCTATCTAACTCACCGTAAATGCCCATTTCCAGACCTAGCCATTCGGTATAGAGTGCCCAACCTTCGCCGTAGGCGGTGTACCAAATATCCTCCATATAGGCGGGTTTATTTGCTGGTGGGTATTCTAGTGCGTAGGCATTTTGGAAATGGTGCCCCGGTGCAGCTTCGTGAAGCAGTAACGTAGAGACATTCCATTTCTGTAAGCTGTAGTCTGGATTAGTGTTGAGGGTGAAGACATTGTCATCATAGGAGGCAACACCAGCGTATAACTCGTCTTCTGCCGCGGTTGGCTCAATCGAGTAGTCGGTTTTAATCGGTTTGAAATAACCTTGAACGACATCATTGGCGTTGACTTTGAATAGGTAGTAGTCCGTCAGTGCCCCTTCACATGCCGTGGGAACAGAGGCGTGGCTACATACTTCACTGTACTGGTTATCATCGGTGGAGTAGCCATCTCGTCCATAGAAAAACTGTTCACTATTGAGGTATCTGAAAAACTCATCCAGATTAATTTTTTCTGAATCGTTAGCCAGCTCAAAGGTGTGTTTTGCAACCTTGCCAGTGACTGGGTCCCGATAATCCGCTTCTACGATTGCGCCCCGTTTCTTAACCACAAGCTCAGCTACGCGAATCATTTCAGCTTTGGCATCCGCAACCAGTTGTTCTCCTAAGCGATGTAATTCTGCAGCGGATTTTCCAGTGGTGCTGTTTCTATCTAAATGCCACTGATACCAGCTTTGTCCGTTAGGCAGATCTCCCCAACCGATATTGGTATCGGTAAGCTGTCCATCGCCACGCGCAGCTTGGGTGTACTGACCGTGAAGGTAAGCGAGGAGCTTTTGAGTCGCGAGTTGTGCCTTGCCCACTTCTTTTTCGTATTGATGAATAAATTCAGGGCTGTACTCAGGCTGAGTTTTTAGATCCTTCAAGCCGACCTTGAGGATAGAGAAATCATCATAACTAATCGCATCGACGCTGCTTTGGTAAAGCCTTTCAGCAAGAATTGCGGGTAACTGTATGCCTTCTAGATGGCCTTGCTTGTATTGGCTGCGTAGGTTGTTGACCCAAGACGTGTACTCTTGAAGCGTTTCGAGTTGATCTTGATAGGTTTTCGAATCATCACCATTGGTATCGATCGCAGCACCGGCTTCTTCCGCGTTCCATTGAATGTAGTTATAGAAGTGGGTAACGGGTACATCAAGGTTGCCAAAGCGAGCATTAGCAAAGCTAGCGCCACGGATTGCAATGGTGCGATCAAATTGAAACGTGTCGTAGTAAACCTTCTCTTCATCCGATAAAGCGCTGCGGTCAATTTCGAGTAATTTACTCAGGTAAAGTCGATCGAGCGTTTGTTTCGCCCCCGCCATTTGATCGTTAACAATGCCAAATTGCGAGCTGTCCAATGACTTAGATTGCGAGTCATATTCATCAAGCAGAGCAGATAGCTGTTGAGAGGCATCCGGAGTGGTTAAAGTGCTACACCCAGAGAGGCTAAGCGCAAGTACGGAGAGAGTAAGACCTAGTCTATTTTTCATTGTTAGACCTTTTGCTTATTAATTGTAGTAGGAGTAAAAAGGAAAGGTCTTGGTTGGACTAATGCCTGAACTTTCCTTGTTGGCGATAAGGGTAAGATAAATGGCTCGCTAGGATTGTGCAAAAGGTCACAGGATTAACTTACTGATAACTAACCACTTGTGTACGGCAATTTGAAAGTTCGTGGCTATGTAAGCGGTGGGTAAAGAGATGAGTCGATATAAAAACGCCCTGTAAAACAGGGCGAATGCGAGATTAGTGCAGTGAACCTTCGGTTTCGAGATGGAATGACGGCAATCGCCACTTAAAGCGAACCGCGGCCATACGCAGCAAGTAACCGACTATCAGAGTCGAAATCGTTGCTGTCACGTCATTAACACCAAACTCTAGCTGAAGTAGGTACATTCCCGATGCGATAAGTGCTACCGAGGCATACAGTTCTTCATGCAGTACCAACGGTGTTTGACGACAGATTAAATCTCGCAATAAGCCACCGAAGACACCGGTAACCAATGCTGACACCATACAAATCAGCGCATGGTGACCCATTCCCATCGCAACTTTGGTACCGATAATACTAAATACAATAAGACCTAAGGCATCTAATCGAATGAATAAGCCTTTTAGTTTAAGGACCCACTTTGCTAAACCTGTAGTCAGTACGCCTGCCACACAGGTAATGGCAAGAAACTCTGGATTTTTAACCCAACCAAGTGGGTAGTGACCCAGTAGAATGTCGCGAACTGTACCGCCACCAATTGCCGTTGCACTGGCAACAAGCATGACACCAAACCAATCCATTTTGCGTCTGCCTGCACTCAAAGCACCCGTCATCGCTTCCGCAGTAATACCGATAATATATAAAACACTTAGCAGCATGGTGAATTCTCAATAAATGGCCAAAAAGTTAGGCTGATCACATAAATTTAAGGCGTGAGTGTAGTAGGAAATGTGATCTGTGACGAATGAGATTTTGTTGGTGTGAAATTACTTTTCAGATAACTATTTCTAATATCACTATAGAAGTTGTGGATTTGCAATTAACAATAAAAATGCGAGAATGCTTGCCGCTGTATGAAAACGCTAACCACTGAGCTATGAACCACGACTACCAAGACTTAATCCGTATTTTTAATAACACATTTTTGGCTGACTATAACACCAAACTTGAGCTAGGTGGTGACGAGCCAATCTATCTGCCTGCAGATGAAAAAATACCGCATCATCGGATTATTTTTGCTCGTGGTTTCTATGCGTCAGGAATGCACGAAATTGCTCATTGGTGTGTTGCAGGGCCTAAGCGTCGTTTATTGGAAGATTTTGGTTACTGGTACGAGCCAGATGGTCGCACTGAACAAGTACAGGCTGAGTTTGAAAAGGTAGAGATTCGCCCACAGGCTTACGAGTGGATTCTTTCTCAAAGTGCTGGGTTTCCATTTACAGTCAGTTGCGACAACCTCAATGGTGATTTTGAACCTGACCGCTTAGCCTTTATGGCGAAAGTGCACAGCGAAGTCGGAAAGATCTTCGAGCAAGGAATCCCACTGCGGGTCAAGATGCTGTCAGATGCATTAAGAGCTTATTATCAAGTTTCAGAGCTAAACTACTCGATGTTTGCCGTGAAATGAAAAAAAGCCGCATTATGCGGCTTTTTTAGGTCAACAGGATCTAGTCTTGACTATTGGATAAGCCACTGAGTTTGTGGCTGATTGTTATGATTGAGGGTATACACAAGAGGCTGGGTATAGGGATCCATTACAGACACAACAGCAATGAGCGATTCACAGTGATTTGGGACCTGAAGCTGGTAGCTACCCGTGCCAGATTGTAGCGCTGCCTTAACCAAGCATTTGTTGTAATCCACTGACTCTAGATTACCGCCTGCGTTGTCGCAAATGGAGATGTAAACCTGTGACGAGGCTAAGTGGGGCAAGCTCACGTCTACATCCACCCTGTACACTGAGATCAGGCTATTGGCCGGATCAATCTGCAGCGTGCTGAGAGAGACTGGCGTACCGCTGCTTGCTGGTGCGGGTGTTGAAGAACCTGTTGAGCCAGATCCAGTTGAACCTGAAGATCCTCCTTCACCGCCCCCATCACCACCTCCGCCGCCACAACCGTAGAGAGGAAGGATAAGAGCGAGTCCAAGTAGCATTGTTGTTTTTGAATTCCACATAATCTTTTCTCCCTTAGTCGACATAAATTTTGCTGTTGTTCGGAATGGTGTACCAAGTCGGCTCTGTCAGTCCGGTTGCATCTTGAGCAAACTCTGCAAACTTCGAGTAGGCGTCTAAGATATTCTGCTGCTCTAGCGGATGTTGCCACGTGGTTGGAATCTCAATGGCCCAAGGTAGACCGTTAGCATTGTGGTAATGAGTCTCACCATTCGATGCGTCTACGCCATTCGTCTTGTATCGCGAGTCAAACTTACTGGTAGGCGCTTGGTTTTTAAGATGGATTTCCAGAGCGCGCCCAGGGTAACCACCACTTAGCTGATATCCGACGTCACCGTAATAGTGACCAGGAGAGGCGAAGATGAATGGGTCGTAAGGGAAGTTTGGCATTGTGTCGGTATTAACCGCATTTTCTAATGAGAAGGTTAAGCTCCATGTCGGGCGGTAACTGGTACCACAATTTTCTTGGGTCCGGAACATGGTGCAGCCTTCCGCTTCGCCCGGTTCGGTGATATCCCAAAGATCTTGATGAATAATAAACACGGCATCGGTGGTATCGCTTTCTAAGCTGCCAGATTGAAGTGTATTGTTCACATAGAGCTGAACAGAATCAGACTTTATATCCTCACGAGCGATGCCTGGCAAACGAATGGCAAAACCCGAGTGGTAGTCACCGCCTAATGCAGCAACTTTGCCCTCGATTTTCATACGTATGACCTGATTGTTGAGCTGGTATTCGGTGAATTTAACGTTCATTAAAACGTCATTCATGTCGTAGTCACCGACAAGTGGGTATTGATCTTCGTAGGCAAAGGTAGTGAAGCCCCCACCACTTGGATACACTTCTGTAACCACACCACTTTCCGTAATATCTACGAGGTAATCTTCTACTTCGCCTGCAGGCACGCCGCCGCTAGGACCTATACCAGAGGTATTCGAAACTCGGAAGCGTGCCCAAGTTTCTCCTGCAATCGCCCACGTTGGTACTGAGAAGAAGATGTCACCTGTGTTGGCATCCACTGACTGGTCTGTGATGATAATCTCACCAGATTCAAATTCGCCATCACGATCAAAGTCTATCCAAGCGTTGAGCACCGAGTTCTCCGTTGCACCAGAGACAGTTGCAATTATTTTACTGGTTTGTCCAACTTGAATCGGGACAGGGAACTGAATTCCGTCATCGTCATTGCTGCCGTCAGAAGTATCATCACTCATAGGGTAGGGGCTAGCATCGGTTTCACCGTCAACTAAAGTACCGAGCTTAAGATCAGACATACCGTGCCTAGCACCTGATGAAGCGAAGGTTGTTTTGTAAGAATCTGGCGCATCACCAAAGTCGGTGTATTCACTAGGCTCGACAGGTGCTAAAGCACATCGAGCACCGTCATTCGAATTACTTGATGGACCATAAGCAAAGAACTCGGCAGTTGAGCTGGTTCCATTGATCGAGACTTTAAACACATAGCCATTACTGTTGTTACTGGCATAGAAGTTACCATCGACGTCAAAGTAGACGGCGCCAAAGGTTAGGCGATAGCCAAGTACATTTTTGTCGAGTAATTGGTTTAGTCGGGTTGAGGTACCTGCGCTGACATCTATCTGCCACAGATAACCATTGGCATCGATAGAGTAAGCGAGGCTGTTATCAGGGTGGAAAGCCAAATCATAGATGGAAGGGTTACCAAATTGACTTGGTGGAGAAGAGAGCTCCATAACCAAGCTATCTAAATTTATTCGATATAAGCCGTAGTTTGGTCGGTAGCCATACCAAGCGTTTTCATCGAGTGATACGTCACCGACATAAATGGACGTTGGAGCCCCTGCAGGCTTTGAAATATTGAGTAGGGTTTTGGTAAACGTTGAGTCAATGCGAGAAAGTGAGGCGACACCGTAGTCCCAACCATAGATAAAGTCATCGTGCTTGCTGTATCCAACGCCGTTGAGTTTATCTAAACCTAAGTTCGAGTCTAAAGTGATGTAGCTACCGACATCGATGTTCACGCCGTAAGAGACTGGCGTACCGGTTGGGTTTTGAATTAAGAAAGCTTGTGTTGGACACTCAGAAAAAGGCGTTTCTGCCATAACCATTGATGAGCCAGTTAAAGCGACAGTGACCATAGCTATTTGAAGAGCGGTAGGTTTTATTTTCATTGGTTCTTCCTCGCTGAACTTATGTGAATATTTGAGGAAGTGCACAGGGCGTGCCATGCGTCTAAGCCTTGCTATGACTAGGGTTTGCGTTGGAATTCTCAATGTGAGAAGCTTGGCATTCTTTTTGAGAAGCAAACTGATTAGGCGTTAACGCAAAATGATTATTGAATTTGAAGAACAGCTGCTAGAGCTAATTGATGCACGTATTTCATCGGCATCGGATGATGAGTTATTTGCTGGTGGCTATCTACGTGGTCATATTTCTTTGTCAGCAGCAGCATGTGAAGAAGAAGGCATTAACGATGTAGAAACGTTAAAAGAGCGAATCCAAGCCAGCTTAGATGACGCGCGCTCGGAACTGACGCCTGCTGACCGCACAATTGTCAATGACCTATGGGTTGAGCTAGTCAACAACGCGTAATCAGAAGCGCACTAAATTATCTAAATAAGGGGTTGTTCGAATTTTTCGAACAACCCCTTAAATTATTTATGGTTGTTGCTTTTCTGTTCAGTGATATTCTTCTAAGCACATATCGAGGAACGAATAGGAAATCAGATTATGAAAATTGTAGCCTTTGGAGCATCAACCAGTTCAACATCCATCAACAAGACTTTAGCGACATATGCAGCCAATCTTATTGAGGGTGCAGAAGTAACGATTCTCGATTTAAATGACTACCAAGTCCCTATGTTTAGTGAAGATACAGAAAAAGAAATTGGTCAGGCAGAGGGGGCGAAAGCATTCTTAGCCGATTTAGCTCAAGCCGATGCAATTGTTGTTTCTTTTGCTGAGCATAACGGATCTTACCCTGCGGCATACAAAAATCTCTTTGATTGGTCGACGCGTATTGAGCGTAATGTGTTCCAAGAAAAACCAGTCGTGTATTTAGCAACCTCTCCGGGTTCTGGTGGCGCGCAAACGGTTCTTGCTGCTGCAACTGGCTCAGCACCTTACTTCGGCGCAGAGGTGAAGGCTTCTGTTTCCGTACCAAGCTTTTATGACAACTTCGATTTAGAAACAGGTCAGTTCCGCAATCAAGAAATTGCTGAGCAAGTAAAGCAAGCGGTCGCTAATCTAGTTTAGGACACAAGCAGATACCAAAACGCCGCCACTCTCTGCGTGAGGGTGGCGGCGTTTTATTTTCTGGGTAGCTAGAGTTCGGTAATCGCTTTACCTTTGCGTAATTTTCGAACCCACATACGGCTTGGATGAAGCTGCTCTAACACATCGATTGGCAAAGGCAGAGGATCGCCACAGATCTGAGAGGCAAGAGTTTCTGCTAATAAAGGCGCAGAGCTTAAACCGCGAGAGCCAAGCCCTAATAGGCAAAATAGATTCGGATACTGAGCTACCTTCTCTGCGTCTTTTTCCTTTACCCCTTGCAAGTTAGCGTAGCGCTCTTTTATCAGCTCAAACTGCCCGATGTTACCAACAAAAGGTAAATGGTCTCGGCTTACGCAGCGAATCCCCTGACGAGAAAGATTCCCTGAAGTATCAACCTGGTTCGGCCAGCTTGGGTTTGGAACACACTTACGCAGTTTGTCACCATTATCTTGCTGAGCGGCAGGGTCAAACTCGTAATCAAGATGAGTTCGGTCATAGCTGGCACCAATACAGTGGTGACCATTATTCGGGTTAACCGGAGTCATGTAGCCGTCATAGCACAACACGGTTTTAAGCTGCTGCAAATCATCTGTGGTTGGAATATGGCTGACTTGCCCTTTCACCTGACCGAGAGGGATGTTCGCCGACTGTTCTAGTTGGTCAAACTGATGGCCATTGGCAATTACAACACTTGAGTGAGTGAAGCTGTTATCACCAGATTTGAGAGTCCAACTCTGTGAATTTTCGTTCCAAGTTAAAGCCTCAATTTTGGTAGCAAAAAACGTCTCGAATTGTTCGCTTTTCTCTAGTTCGGCGACTAAACCTTGAGTCAGCTCGGCAGGACATAACCAACCGCCAAGCGGGTAGTGAATACTCGCCATGTCAATCGGCAAACCAATTGTCGCTTCGGTTTGTGCTTGGTCTAAACGGTGAATCAACTGTTTGTCAAAGTTGCCGTTCAGCATTCGCTCAAGTTTGTCCGTTGATTTGTCATCCCACATTAATTGGGTAACGCCGCACCAACTATGATCAAACTTGACCTTCTCGGCCGCTTGCTCGACAAATTGTCTGGCAAAAAGGAAAGCCGGAGCGAAAACGCGAGATACCCCAGAGTGATCACCATTAAGCAGAGGATAAACGGCACCCTGACGATTGCCGGAAGCCCCTTTGGCTGGTTGAGCATCTTGGCAATATAACGCGACTTTCTTTCCGCGTCGAAGCAGGGTTTTAGCTAATGTTGCGCTAGCTATACCGCCACCAATGATGGCAATAGACTCTGATTGACTAGAAGGTGTGCGAGCAAACCAAGGTTTAAAATTAGTCTGCGCTTGGCGCTGTGTCAGGCTGCCGACAATCATATCTCGTTTGGTACCAAAGCCTTTGACCTTCTTCATTTCAAAGCCTGCTTCAATTAGTCCTCTACGCACAAAACCTGCTGCAGTGAAAGTCGCACAGGTACAATCTTGCTTGGCGAGCTTGGCCATACCATTGAAGAGATCCTGATTCCACATTTCAGGGTTCTTGCTTGGAGCAAAACCATCTAAGAACCAAGCATCAACAAGACCTTGCTCGGCCACCGGTACTTTAGGCATACAGTCTTTAATATCGCCAAACCACAGATCCAACGTTATCGCACCATCTTCAAGCACAATGCGGTGACATTCAGGAACAGCAATAGGGTAGTGCTTTTGCAATTTTTCCGCATATTCAGCCAGCTCTGGCCAAGATTGATGCGCTTTAACCAGATCTTGCTGACTGAGTGGATACTTCTCGAAGCTCACGAAATGGAGCTCTTTTAGTGGCGCATCTGGGTGTTGCTGCTTAAATTGATCGAACCATTGCCATGCAGCTAGGAAATTCAACCCAGTACCAAAGCCAGTTTCAGCAATAACGAAACGGCGTTGGTCATACGTTTGCCATCTTTGCGGGAGATGATTTTGGTGTAGAAACACATAGCGGGTTTCTTCAAGGCCATTGACGTTAGAAAAGTAGACATCATCAAACTGATCTGAAACAGGCGTACCCGCATCGTTCCAGCCTAGTTGGGCATTAGTAATCGAGGTCATAGTGTCGGAAATATGTGAATAAAAACGATAATATGATTGCAATTGTACGGTTTTAAGGGAAAGCTGACCACTTTTCCCCGCTATCTTAGTTATCATCTAGCGGATTTTTGAATTATAGGAATGTCATAATGAAACGAGTCGTAATCACCGGTATGGGTATTGTTTCAAGTATCGGTAACAACGTCGAAGAA